>Ga0247778_1000022_pt1 | contig 282700 bp, 242 predicted proteins | sample UWRJL049202B5_FD_179939 | JGI IMG/M metagenome (GOLD analysis project Ga0247778, IMG submission 179939) | Plant litter microbial communities from Arlington Agricultural Research Station in Wisconsin, United States - UWRJ-L049-202B-5 | ecosystem: Environmental > Terrestrial > Plant litter >...
AGCCAAGACGCCATTTTTCGCTTCGAAATCAACGAAGCGTTCGCCGCGCAGTACCTGGCCGTCGAGAAGGAGCTCGGCCTAGATCGCGCGCGCGTCAACGTTCACGGCGGCGCGATCGCCATCGGCCACCCGCTCGCTGCGTCGGGAGTGAGGTTGACGGTCGCCGCCGCGCGCCAGCTCGGCCACGCCAAAGCCGAGTTCGCAATCGCCTCTGCCTGCGCAGGCGGCGGACAAGGCGTCGGCGTTCTGCTCCAACACGCCCCCTGATCAACGTTCAACCCCATCGAGAGTAAGCCATGCAACTCAACGCATCGACCTTCATCGTGACCGGCGGCAGCTCGGGCCTCGGCGCCGCTACCGTCAAGCGCTTTCATCGTGCAGGTGCTCGCGTCGTCATCGCCGACGTCAACCTCGAGCTCGGGCAGCGGCTGGTCGAAGAGCTCGGCTCCAGCTGCCTGTTCTGCAAAACCGACGTCACCAGCGAAGGCGACGCGCGGGCCGCCATCGATAGCGCACGCGAACGCTTCGGCGCCGTGCACGGCCTGGTGAACTGCGCGGGCATCGGGCCTGCCGAGCGCGTCAATGGCAAGAAGGGCCCCCACCGCCTCGAGTCCTTCACGCAAGTGATTCAGATCAACTTGATCGGCGCATTCAATATGATTCGCTTGGCGGTGACGGCCATGGCGAGCAACGAGCCGAACGCGGCGGGCGAGCGCGGCGTGATCATCAACACGGCGTCGGTCGCGGTGTGGGACGGGCAAGTTGGTCAAGCTGCCTACGCCGCTTCCAAAGGTGGCGTCGTGGCAATGACGTTACCCATCGCACGTGAGCTGGCAAACTTCGGGATCCGGGTGTGCACGATCGCTCCCGGCATCTTCCAAACACCGATGCTCGCGGGGCTACCGGCCGAGGTTCAGGAGTCGCTCGCGAAGAGCGTGCCTTTCCCGTCTCGGCTCGGTCAACCCGATGAGTACGCGGCGCTGGCGCAACACATCGTCGAAAATGAGATGTTGAACGGCGAGTCGATCCGCTTGGACGGCGCGCTGCGGATGGCCCCGCGCTGAGCCCCGCCATGTCCGAATTAGTCACCGTCACGCGCTTCGGCCAAGTCGCGGTCGTTGCCCTGAACAATCCCCCCGTCAACGCGCTCTCGCATGCCGTGCGCGTCGCGCTCTTGGCGCACTTGAAGGAGCTCTTCGTCGCGGCCGACGTGCAGGCCATCGTCATAGTCTGTGAGGGGCGCACGTTCATCGCCGGCGCGGATATTCGAGAATTCGGCAAGCCCCCGCTCGATCCCGATTTGCCCGAGCTGATCGAATTTCTCGATCGCGCGCCCCAGCCGACGGTCGCGGCGATTCACGGCACGGCGCTGGGAGGCGGGCTCGAATTGGCTCTGGCCTGTCACTTCCGGCTCGCCACCGAGAGCGCGAAGCTCGGCTTACCCGAGGTCACTCTCGGCATCCTGCCCGGCGCGGGCGGCACGCAGCGGCTGCCCCGGCTGATCGGCGTTAAACCCGCGCTCGACATGATCCTCTCCGGGACACCGATCTCGGCGCCGCAGGCGCTCGGCCTCGGGCTGATCGACGGCCTGATCGCGGATCCGGTAACGGACTCTGCCGTCGAATTTGCGCGTGGCGTGCTGGCCCAAGGCCGCACGCGTCGACGCCTGAGCGAGCTCAGCGCGACGCTCGACGACGCAGACGCGTTCGCGAGCTACGAGCGCAGCATCGCGGAACGGTTTCGCGGGTTCCTGGCGCCGCGACGATGCATCGACGCGATCCGGGGTGCGGTCGAGCTGCCGTTTTCGCAAGGCCTCCAGCTCGAGCGCGAGCTGTTCAAACGATTGCTGGCTTCGTCCGAGTCGAAGGCCCAGCGTCATCTCTTCTTCGGCGAGCGAGAGGTCGCCAAAATCCCGGGCCTAGCGGACGATACGCCGACCCGAAGCGTGAAGTCGATCGCGGTCGTAGGCACCGGCGCGGGCGTCAACAGCGTGCTGCTGAGCTTGGCCGATTCACGCAGCGCCGTCACGCTGATCGCCGACACGCAGGCCTCACTCGAGCGGGCGCTGTCCCAGCTTCGGGAGAGCTACGCGGAGGCCGTGAGTCGCGGCCGAATCAGTCAAGCCGAGTGCGATGTGCGGCTCGAGCGGATCCGACCGTCGCTAGCGTACGACCTTGCGCGCGACGCCGATTTGCTGATCGAGTGCGCCCCCGACGAGCTCGGCGCCAAGCGAGGCGTCCTGGGCCGGCTCGACACAATCGCGAAGCCGACGGCAATCTTTGCGACCAGCTCTACGCTTTGGGAGCTCGAGACCCTCGCCGATGCGACGAGCCGGCCGGCAGAGCTCGTCGCGCTGCACTTTGCGAACGCGATCGAGCCGTCGAAGCTGCTCGAGTGTGTGCGCGGCCCGCGCACTTCGCCCGAGGCTTTCGCGACGGTAGTCAAACTTGGGCGAGGCCTGGGCAAAATTGCGGTGGCCGTGCGCGGGCACGTCGCGCGGCGCTTGCTGGCGAGACGCCGCGAGGAAACGCTGTCTCTGGTCGAGGAAGGCGCGCGCCCCGAAGACGTCGACCGCGCGCTGACTGAATTCGGCTACCCCAGTGGGCCGTTCGCTCTCGAACTCGAACTCAGCGCGCGCGCGACGCCGGATCCCGCGCTTTCGAAGCTGCTCGAGCGTCATTCGCTCCGCCAAGGGAGCGTCCGGCGCAGTATTTCGCCCGAAGAGGTCAGCGCACGCTGCCTCTACTCTGTCATCAACGAGGCGGCGCGACTTCTCGACGAGGGGCTCGCGGCGCGTCCGCTCGACATCGACATGATCATGGTCCACGGCTGTGGCTTCCCGCTCTACCGTGGCGGGCCGCTGTTCTTCGCCGACCAGATCGGGCTCGCTGAAGTGCGCGCTCGGCTGCTCGAGTTTCGCTCCCAAACCGGCCATGAACGTTGGACGCCCGCGCCGCTCATCGAGCGCTTGGCTGCGGAAGGCAGCAGGTTCTACCAAGGGCCTCGCTAGTCGGCAGGGTGCCCTTGCGACCGAATTAAGAACGCCGAGCCCAGGCGGTTGACGCCACGAAAAACCCCGTGGTTGCCGTCACGTCGGCAAGGCAGGCATCGCGCGAACCACGTGAGTCTTCACGAGCGGCGAGCAGGCGGCCCGCCGGGCAAGAGCGTGAGCAGCCCGCCGACCACTTGTTCCACGCCCTTGCTGCTGGTGTCGTAGGCGGCCGGCGCCAACTCGTACAAGTGGCGGCGAGCCTCCAGCGTCCGCTCGATGTTCTCGATCGCTTCGTGGCGCAGCTCGGGGCTCGCGATGCGCGCATCGTGCTGCGCCAGCACACGCTCGAACATCACCACCGGGCTCGCCTTGAGCCAAACCGTGAAAAATGAGCTCAGCAGGACCTCGTACGTCGCGGTCTCGGCCACGATGCCGCCGGCGGTGGCGAGCACGACTCGCGGGTGGCTGACGATGATGCGCTCGAGGCAACGTCGTTCGATGACGCGGTAGCCATGCTGGCCGTAAACCGTGAAGATTTCGCTGACGGCGAGGCCCGCCTCTTTCTCGATCTCACGGTTCAGCTCGACGAATGGCACCCCGAGCCGCGTCGCGAGCGCTGGACCAATCGTCGATTTTCCGACCCCGCGGATGCCGACGAGCGCGACGCGCTGAGCGCGGTCGTGACTTTCGAACAACTGTCGTCGGATCAGCGCTAGCCGCTCGGGACTCTGGCGCTTCAAAAATTCCACGACCAAGGTGAAGTCCGCGTTTGGCGCTTGCTCGGCCGCGAAAAAGCTTTCCACGGGTAGGTTCAAGGCCAGGGCCAGACGCTGCAGTAAGCCGAGCGAAATGTTGCCCGTACCGCGCTCGACGCGCGCGAGATACGCGAGTGAAATTCCCGACTCCTGCGCCAGCGCCTTACGGGTCATGAAGCGCCGAGCTCGCGCGTCGCGCACGCGCTGCGCCAACACTTGATGGAGATCGCCCTGAACCTTCGTGGCCTCGAGGCGGCTACCAGCGGTCTTCCGTGCGCGCTTGCTCGGCGAGGCTCCGCGCTTGGGGCCCCGGGCAAGCCGCTTGTCATTCTTGGGCGAAACCGGCATCGCGCCGCATCGTAGTGGTTGCCGCCCGCCCTGTCCTGGGCCGTGAGTAGGCGCACGACGCGGTTCGACTTCTTCCAGATCGGCCGTCTCGGCAGCCTGCGCGCGATCGCTCAGCCGAAGTCCGCCCGCTCCAGCGACTTCGCCCGGACGCTTTCACTCGGAGCTCCAGCTTCTCGCCGGAGCCTGACCCGGCAGGTCCGCCGATCGCCATTCGCCGAGCCTCGGTGCCAGAGCGCCAAGCACTGGTGACTGGAGTCGTGCATTGCTCGGCTGATGTCGGAGCCCGGCGATTCGCCCATTGACTGAAATATCAATCTTGGGTGCAGAAGGCGGTCGGGAAACACCGCCATTCACAGCGCCCTGCATTTTGATCAACAGGAGTAGAAGATGGCTGCGATCGCCGGTTTGGAAAACTAACTTACCAGCCCCCTCTCGACGAACTGGAGGCACCACCGGTGCCGCAGGCTCGAGCAGCATTGCAGGTTCCATGAACACTGACGGCACCGCAAGCGTTGCAGGCTCGCCCGGAGCGGCCGGTACGCACAGCTCTGGAGGTCGCGGCACGGTCGGCGCCGGCGGAGCCCACGCGGGTGCGGGCGCATCCGCAACTGTGGGAACCGGGTCGGCAACCGGCGGAGCCGGCGGAATGGGTAGCACTGACTCGGGCAAATCTGCCGGCTGGGGCAAGACGCCGACGATAGCGAGTAGCCACTACAACAACGGTCACCACATCTCGGTCACCGCTGACGGCATGCAGCACGAGTTCATCCTGAACGTGCCGACCGATTACGACAACAGCACGCCGTACAAATTCGTGATCGCCTAGCACGAGCTGAATGGCAATCACGATGAGATGTACAATAGCGAGTACTATCATCTTCTGCCGCACTCGAACAACACGACGATCTTCGTCGCTCCGAACGGGCAGCAGAACAACGAGAGCTGCACGGCGCACACGTGTGCACCAACCTGATGGGGTGTTCGATGGGCTACCCGCTCGCCAATTCTGAAGCTCCGCAGCCAACCTAAAGCGTGTGACGCCTCAAGACCGGCCAGGCAATGTTGGCATTGCCTGGCTCGTCGCGACCGCCCTGCTTGGTACAAAGCGTGACCTCGACCCCAGCGTCACAGCTCGAGTAGGCGGAACAGCCATTGCTGTCTTCCGGCGAGACAGCCCCCGTACAGTGATTGATGTCGGCCCAGCGCTGCAAGGTGGCACGAGCACCAAGAAAGGTGATTGGCATGCCGGGCACCAAGGAAGAAGGCCCTCCTGCGTACGGGACGCGAGGATCGGCCGTGCCCCGAAAGGAGATCTCCGAAATCGGTCGGCTTGGCGCGCAATCGTCGACGTTTTCCTGCAATAAATCGAATGCTGCGGGGGCCACGGCAGCGAAGATATCCGCCGACTGACACGCAAGATCGTAGACCATGCCGCCTCCGGTGAGCACGCCGACGGCGTATACGCGGCGCGCGTCGATGCATGCGGTAGTTTGCACTTGCGCCACCAGGGCCCGGATGAAGCCCAAATCGTCGACGTCGGCCACGCAGCACGGGCCCAGGTTCCAAGCCGTCCCGAGTGGCCCTTTCAAGCCATCTGGAAATGCGATCACGACCCCTTCGGCATCGGTCACCGCCGGGTAGGGCGAGTTCTGCAGTTCATTCATGCCGGAGCTGCCCAGGCCGTGAAGGTCGACGATCAGCGGCACCGGCTTCGTGCCGTCGTAACTTCGGGGGACGTGCAGGACGAAACTGCGGTTCACCGAGTTCAACATCAGAGTCTGGTTCGAATCGCCTGGGCTGAGCGCAGGCGCGGGGCAGCCGGAAGGCGATTCAGTGGCCGAGCTACCCGCGCTACTCGCGCCACTCGCGCCACTCGCGCCACCCGACATTCCCGAGCCCTGCTCGGTGATGGCGAACAAGTCCGCCCGCGAGCAGCCCAACGCCAGGATGGCGAGTGCGCCGGGCCACGCCACCCATCGCCGGTCGGTCATGGCCGAGCACCGAAGGTCAGACTCAGCAGCAGATTGGGGCGGCCTGCCGTGGCCACCTGCTGATCGCCGAAACGAATCGCGACGTAGGGTTGAGCGAGCTGAACATGCCCTGCCAAAACCAGGCTGTACTGGCGCGAAAGCTGGAATGCGGCGCCCAGACTGGCATCCGCCAGAAAGGACCATTGCTCGAGTGAATGTCCTTTGCGCGGCAGCTCCGTCTGACCTACCACTGCCGTGCGCAGCGCACCGAACGAAAGCGCCGCCAAGGGTCGGACGGTATGCTCGCCATTCATGCGGTAGCAAGCGCCCAGCAAGCCGTACTGCATCGCGACATCCGCGCTGCCTGCTGCCGTTACGACATCGGGACGCGTGCCAAATCCGGCGAGCGTGGCTTGCAGCAGCAGTTTGGGCTCGATCGCCCAGTCGATGCGCAGGATGGGCAAGAACGCCGGACCCACGCCGTCGAGGCTCGTGAGGGCCGCGGCTCCGAGTTCGAATCCAAGGCGTCCAGGTTGCGAAGTTCTTTCGACGCTGGTCTCGAACGCCGGCGTGCCGGACGCTGACGCGGGCGCCGCAGCGCGCGGCTCAGCGCTTCCTACGCGCGGCTCGAACAGGCGTGCTCGCAGCACCTCGCTCGCGCGAATGGCCAAGCTTTTAGCCGCATTTTCCTGGTTCGGATCGAGACTGACGCGCGCTACGAGCTGAAATTGCCGCGCACGGCCGACAATCCAAACGTCGACCGCAACCGGAGCCCCCTCTCCGACGACATCGACTGCGGCCTGGATCTCGGTCTCGCTCGCGAGCGCGCGCTGCCAAGACGCAGCGTCCAGCTCGCTTGGCTCGGAACGCTTGGATCGATCACGGAGCGTTACCTCGAAGCCCACCGACAACAGTTCGCCCCGCAAGCGCTGCAACAGCTCCGCAGTGCGCGCAGATGGGCTCGGCGGACTCAACAGGGCGACGGTATGGGCCCACGCGGTCGAGCCCCAGAGCAGTAACACCGAGCAAGCGCTGAGGAGCCGAAGCCAAGCCACGCGAAGACGCTCAAGGCTGGTCGCACAAAGCGCGCGCGGCGCCGGCATAGCTGCCCTTGGGAAAACGGCGCAGATACTCCACGGCGATCGGCTGCGCGACGGCGCGACCCTTGAGCTCGTTCGTCAGCACCATCTTTCTTCCCCAAGCTTCAGCGGCGTAGCCGCCAGTCGCGGCGCGCTCGAGGTATTGGTCGTACCAAGTGATGGCGCGCGCTCGGTCGTGCGATTCCTCCACACGCCCGAGCAAGAAAAGAGCGTCGAGCGAGCGCGGAGCGCTCGGAAAGCGACGACGCTGAGCAAGCAGCGCGGCCCGCGCCAGGTCCGTGCGCCGGCGGTAGCGCGCGGCGTCCGCTAGAGCGAACAGATCCTCGCTGGGCGCTGTCTCGAGCGTCGTCTCGATGCCTCTACTCTCGACTTCTTCCAAAATGCGATTCCAGTGACCGTGAGCCAAGTGTTCGACCCACGACGCTTTGTGCTCGACCTTGCTGCCACCGCTCGCGGTCGCTGTCGAGCTCGCATCAGGAGCGGCATTGCCGGGTGCCCGATCCGCGGTGAGTGCTGGCGCGGCTGACCCTGCGTCCTGGTTGGTGGGCGAAGGCCCGCTGTTCGACGTTGCCGCTGTTGCGTCTGCCCGCTCCTCGGTGATCAACGTCTCCGCCTTGGGCAGGTTGACGACCAAGCGTTGCCCGGCGCGTAGCTCGATGTCGCCGCTGGCAATCGGGCCACTGACGACGACGCTGCCGTGCTCCAACCGAAGCTCGAAACGCTCGCTCGGAGGATCCCACGATACGGTAAAAAATGTGCCTTTGACCGCGACCGAGAATGGGCCAGCCTCGACCAGCCATCTTCGTTCTTTGCTGCGGGCGACGTCGAAGGAGGCCACACCTTGGTCCAGCACGATGCGCGTGCCTTCTTTGTCCACGGCTCGGACGCGACCGCGAGCTCCGGGGAGCAGTTTGACTCGGGTGCCTTCGTTGAAGAACAGCCGAACACCGCCCTCACCAGCATCCCGCAGGTATCCGCCAGCGAGAACGCTACCGCCTTCGACTCGATAGGCGAGTGCCGGCGGTTCTGCACGTGGCCCGCGCCAAACGGAGGTCAGACGAATGCCTAGCCCTAGGCAAAGGGCCGCCGCCAGCGCGGCCAGCGACCAGCGCATGAGTTTGGTTCGTCGCACTTTACGGGCTGTGGTGCGCGCATAAAGCAGGTTCAAGCCGCGCTCGAGCTCCGCCGAGGTTGGACGCTGCACGGTGTCCCGCGCGAGCTTCGTGAGCCCGTGCAGCGCACGAAGTTCCGCCGACTCGTCAGGAGAGATCATCGTTGCCACCGCCCGGTATCGAAAACGTCCGCCAGACCGGGGTCTGCCATGATCCAGCGCGAGAGACGCGACATCGCATGCGACAGTGAGCGTTTCACCGTAGACACGGAAATGTCCATCACCTCGGCGACCTCTTCGATGGTCATCGATTCCAGCTCTTTCAGGCTAAAGACGAGCCGGTCACGCGCTGAAAGGCGGTCGAGCAAGCCGTAGAAGCGACGCAAGAGGTCGCGCGATTCTACGTCTACACTGCGATGGCTCAGCTCTGGCAACGCTTCGGGCGTCCAAATCGAGAGCCAGCCACGCAGCTTACGGCGGCGAAGCTCGGACCTCACCCCGAAGACCGCGAAGGAGTACACGAAGCTTCGCAGCTTCTCCGGTTCGCGCAGGGTCTTGGCCTTATGGAAGATGTTGAGGAAAACGTCTTGCGCGAGATCTTCCGCGTCGGAACGCGACCCGAGCGCGCGCTCGGCCATGCTGAGCACCATTGGCGCAAAACGGTGCCACGTCACGCCGATCGCCCAAGATTCGCCAGCGGCAAGCCCCCGAGCGAGGTCCAAATCGCTCACATCGCGGCGGTTTGTACCAACCACCAACGAGAGGGAGACCTGGGAATGACGCTTCGACATGGGTGCGGATGGCTGGCAGTGGAAGCGCGGACGGAAAATGGGCTCATTTATTTGCGCGCCGGCCGGCCGAGGCAGAGCTCAGGGCCCATACCGACCGGCCCGAGCCCAGGGCGCTTCAGCGCGGGGCCTGAGACCGAACGAACTCACTTCCCGTAGCCGGCGGCGATGATGTTGGCCTGAACGGCGTCGTCCACCGAATCCGCTGGCGTGCCGCTGGTGATTGCGCCTTCGAAAAAAGTGCCCGTGCCCGTGTTACTGCCGTCACCGCCGGTTCCCAAGATGATGGCCCCCTGCAACTTCTTGGGGCTATAGCCAGGCGTGGGTCGGGTTCCGTCCCACATCGTCGAAAGCGATCCAGACTGCGCGCTGCCCGCTTTGAGCGTGAAGTGATTGCCAGACGGCCCCTTGAGCATCGCCGTCGCATAGTTAGCGATCACCGATTTCGCGCTGGGCGTGTTCAGCGATTGCGATTGCCAACCGCCTTTATTGCCTTTGAACACACCATTTTCGAGGTCTGCGGCGACCCACGGGCCCGCGCCCTCTCCGTGCCCGCCCCAGGTGATGTCGGAACCCCAATACACGGCTTCCATCGTGCCGTTGCCATCGTCATTGCCGCTGGTTTCGGCATTGCCATAGTCGAAGCAGCACGAGTCGTTGTACCGCTTTCCATCGACGACCATGTACATGGCTTCCGGCTGATCACCTTTGGCCACACCCTTGGTCGCGTTGTTACGGTACGCAACGTTACTATTGGCCGTCACGTAGATCCCGTGAGCGGTATGCCCGCCCACGGTGATCTTGCCGTTGGCGGCGTTAGCCTCCACTCCACCGTTCGGCAGCCAGTGCGCAACTGGCGACTTGACTAGATCGTTCTTATTTGGAGATTGATCGTAGAGGACCGAAATCGTGCAAGTCGTTCCGCTGCAGAAGGTGTCTTGCACGGACACGTCGACCAAGCCGCTGGCGGCCAAGACCGGGACGTCTTTGGTGGCTTTGTCGGACGCGCGCCGAACTTGATACAGCGAGCCCGAATAAGCGCCGTACAGCGCGCGAACGGTGCTGTGCGCCGCGACGCACGGGGTGTTCGCTGCCGCGTAGAGATCGCAGGGCCCCATCGTGCGGGCCGTTTGTCCGCCCGCACCGGCAACGGACGCGCCGCCATGGCCTGCGGCGCCGCTCGTTTCTCCTGACATTCCCGAACCACCGACGCTGGGCGCACCGCCCGCTGCCGGTGCGCCTGCAAATGAGGTTTCGCCGCCGGCATTGGCACGCCCACCAACGGCTGGCTGTTCGCCCGATCCTGCTGCGCCTCCAGAATGAACCCCGCCGCCGGAAAAGGCGCCCGCTTGTGCGCTACCAACGGCGCCCGCTGTCGAGCCCGCGGCGCCAGGAGTACCGCTTGCGCCGGCGCTCGGGCTGCCTGTCGGAGTTTCGGTAGCGCTCGAGCAAGCAACGAGCAACAGCGCGGCCGCAAAGGCGTGCTCTAGGCGCAACCGCCGAACGGCCGACGAACCATTCTTGGACCTGAAATCGATCAAGCGCATCGGGCTTTCTTTCGCAGCGCTCGTTCGAGGATTCATCGAGACTGCTCCTCATTCACTGTCTCGGAAAGCCCGACGTTGTTAGCTAAACGGCGCGCTCGGCTCATCGACGCAGCATGCAGCGGCGAAGTAGGCGTACATCAGACACGCAGCGCTTTAGGTAAAGACGCCATCCCAATCTGCGACGGCAGCGTCGTCGAGCGCGTCGCGTTGTGAGCCACTAGCTCTCACCGCCGCGCTGCACTTTGTCCGACGGAAGTCGGAAGGCAGCGCTATTGCCACTATTGATTGCCCTTCGATCTGCAGCATTTCGAAGCAGCCGACCGTAGCGGCGAAATTTTCCAACCTGCGTGAGAGCCCGTGCGAAAACCGAAATTCGAGATACTGACGTTGGTAGCGACTCTCTGCATCGTCGGTTGTTCTGCGGCCGATGACGGGGAGAACACCACCCCCACGGGTGGTGGCGGCAGCGTGCACTCGGGCGGCGCCCCTTCGGTCGCGGGTGCGGGTGCTCGCGCTGGCGCGGGCGGTGCCATGGGCGCGGGAGCTCCCGGTGTTGCAGGCGCCGCAGTTGCTGGCTCCTCGCAAGGCGGTAGCGCTGGTTCGTTCGGCGGTGCCGTCGGCGTTGGTGGCGGCGGCCGATCAGCAACTGGGGGCTCTAGTTCAGGCGGTCGCGGCGGTGCAGGTGGTATGGGCGCAGCGGGTGGCTCGGGCGGTCCTAGCTCCGGTGGCGCCGCACCTATCGGCAAGTTCGTCGGCAACATCACCACTGGCAATTCGATCGACACCGGCGGGATGAAGTTCTCGAAGTACTGGGACCAGATCACCCCAGAGAATTCGGGCAAGTGGGGCTCGGTTCAGAGCTCGGCGAGCGGGGCCTTCAACTGGTCCGCGCTGGACGCAGTTTATGCTTACACCGAGACCAACCACATCATCTTCAAGCAACACAACTTCGTTTGGGGCTCCCAGCAGCCGAGCGGCACGCCGACCCTGGCCCAGGTGGAAAATTGGATCAAGTCGTTCTGTCAGCGTTACCCCAACACCCGGCTGATCGACGTAGTGAACGAGCCTCCGCCCCACACCACGCCCAACTACACGGCGAACCTCGGCGCCGGCGAAACAGGGACGTACGGTTGGATCACCAAGGCATTCAAGCTCTCTAGGCAGTACTGCCCGGGTGCGATCCTGATCCTGAACGACTACAACAACATCGAGTACGCGGACCAAGAGAACCACTTCATCGACATCGTGAAGCAGATCAAGGCCGGTGGTGCACCCATCGATGCCGTCGGGGCGCAGGCGCACGCGCTCCGCACCATGTCGGCCTCGCAGCTCCAGAAAAATCTGGACACCATGTCGTCCGGCACGGGGCTGCCGATCTACATCACCGAGTACGATATCGGCGAAGCCAACGACGCAACGCAGCTCGCGACTTACAAGGCCCAGATCCCGATCTTCCGCAACACCGCGGCCGTCAAAGGCATCACGATTTGGGGCTGGATCAACGGTAGAACCTGGGTCGCCAACACCGGCCTCGTGAATGGCACGACGCCGCGCTCGGCAATGACCTGGCTGATGGGTGAGCTCGGTCGCCCCGTTCCTCCGAACTGAGCCGAACCTCGCTGCCGGCGGCCGCTCGACAGCGTTTCGCCGGCCGTGCTCGCGCCGGTTAGGGGACCGGCTGACCTTCTCCTTCGGATGCCGGCAGAAGGTCCACCGCGAGCTGATCGCTGCCGATGTCGACGGTCCAGGCAACAGCCTTCGCGTTGGAGGTGACACTGGTGATGGTTCCCGGCCGGTTGTGCACCAGCACCCGGGGCTCGTGCGTGGACTTGTTGACGTCGAAGAGGCCTTCGACACAGCCGCAGTAGATGCGCGTCGACACGTTGACGGGCGAGCACACGAGATCTTTCAACTGAAGCTCTTCGTGGCGCAAGTCGGGAGATAGCTTCAGGACACGCGTGGTGTCCAAGTCGAAGTAATACAGACCGTCCGTGCCCGTCAGCTGAGAGGGCGCACGGCCTTTTTTCGGGGCTGTATACTCGGGCGCGCGTCCGTCGAGCTGCACGAAACCGATTCGCCACGTGTCGTCAGTCGGGCGCTGCACGAAGTAGACCGCGTCACCGATCATATCGAGCGCGCGGATCTCGCCCGCCGACGACAGCAACACGCGTGGTGTCTTACCGTTCAAAGTCTGGATCGTGTACAGACCTTCTTCCGTTTGATCGACCCACGCCAGCGCCTCGCCCGAGCTGACGAAGTACTGGGGCTGATGCGGAAACGGCGCGAGCTCGCGGGTAACGCCGCCCTGCTTGGGGGCGCTCCAAATTCGACCGTTGGACCAAAATACGAAGGCGGTTCGGGTCAAGACCGGACCCACCCCGAGTTCGAGTTCAATCCCATGCACGGGCTCGCCCTCGACCAGCCGATACGCGGCGTTGCTCGTCATCAGATAGACGGCGTCGTCGTCCATCGCGATCGAAGTGCGATACGCCGAGACCGAGAGAGTCGCGAGCCGTCTCGGCGATACAGCGCTGATGGCCGGCGTCTTCAATGACGGCGCCGGTGCAGTCGCCGCAGAGGCAGTCGGCTCGGTCACGGTGGGCGGCGCGGGCTTCGGCTCACGCCCGCACGCGACCAGCAGCGCCGCAGTGCAGACGAGCAAGACTCGCTCGGGACGCATTTGAGTCGACTGACTATGGCGATCGCGCCGCGGACGCGCAAGCGAGACAGGTTGCACGGCCGCCAATCAGGCCTCCTCGACGATGTTTGACAAACGGTGGCTCCTGTCCGCAAGCTCGCGTGCGTGGGTGTATATCTCACATTCGAGCGTGAGAGCGGGGGCGGTTTCCCCCCCGACGGCCCCATTAGTCGATGGCTCCTCACCGTGTTGGCCTGATTTGTTTTGCCGGCGTGATGACCGTGCTTGGCGTCGGCTGTGCCGGGGCACCCCAAAGTAGCGGGAGCCATGGTAATTATTTGGTATCGTTCAGTGCGATGTCGGTGATGTCCATCTCCGTCTTCGAAGTGGACCAGGGCGCACGCGGGCGCTCGGTCTGTGTTGTCCGTTCACCGAGTTTAGACCGCGCCGTTCGCTTGACCTCGTGGCGGTATGGGCAACGCATTGCCGGTTATCAAATGCCGGTCGTGTGTGAGCGACTGGTAGCTCAAAAGCCGTACGGCGTAGCGGTACGGTCGCCCTCGGCGCATCGTTGTCTGGTCACCCGGTTCGAATTGCAGCCCGACGGCTCAGTGACTGATCTGGGTGACTGAGAGCCTGCAATCTAGAAGTGAGCCATGAAGATCGCCGCTGGCGGGCGCTACGTCCGGCGCCTCACATCAGTTCTTGCCAGGCAGGCGCTGCTGGGCGAGGCAGAGCCAGCTCGCTCTCGAAATCGAAATTAGGCAGGCTAGAGTCGACGTAAACGCGCTGCATGTCGCTGCGCAGGCCGGCAAGAAAGAATTCACGTGGACTGCAGTTGAGCTCTGCCTGGAAGGTCCGGTGACATTGGGAATAGGAGCCGAAGCCCGCGCTGCTCGCGGCCGCCATGAGATCGGTCTTTTTCGAATCGACCAAGCTGATGAACTGCAACAGCCTCAAGCGCATGCGATAGCGCACGAGCGTGACGCCCATGTCGCGGTGAAAGTGGCGGCTGACTTCGGCAGGCTGCGCGCGAACGGTCTCGGCGAGACGAGTGAGCGGCAAGTCCGAACCAACGCGCAGGAACTGGAGAGCTCGGCGCGTGAGCACGTGTGTCGCGTGAGCCGAGCGGGGCGCACCGCGGCGCGCCAACCAATGGACGCGCTGCCAGAGCTCCGCGCCGCGCTGAGCCACGTTCGAGCGCTCGACGATGTCCGCTGCACCATCGAGAATTGGGCGAAGCTCGTGGCTAGTGAGGCGAACGTGGAAGGGTTGACTCGGCTCGTTCGTGAGCACTTGCGCCGAATAGCTGGAATCGAGACCGATGGCGTACAGATAGAGATCGGGGGACGAATCGAGCAAGACGTGATCTTGCGCGGACGGGAACGCGATCAGCTCGCCCGGCAAGACAGTGACGACCTTCCGGCCGATGCCGAAGGTTGCCGAACCTCGGACGATCAGATTGAGCTCGGGCTCCGCGTGAAAATGGCGCGGACGGCGCCCGCCGATCGATTCCGAATACTTCCAGACGAACGCCTGATCGTTGCCCGGAGGAAGGAAGCTCTGATGAATCGCTTGCTTCGGAGCAACGTGCATCGCCTTAAGATAATCCATCGCTGCCGTCTTGCCAGGCGGGGTTCGCCGATCGCCGCGCACTCCGCCTTTCCCCAAAAAACGCGAACACGCTCGCTTTCGTGCCCGCCATAGTCGTGAGTAGCACGCACGACGAGGCGTAGCTGGCCCGGCTTAAAGGTGTGTTCGATGAAGAAATTCGTGAAGATTTCCAGCTTTCTTGCGGCCGCCCTCTGCCCGCAGCTGTGCTTGGCGGTGAGCAGCGCGGAGCTCTACACCTTGCAGGCCTATGGCTACGGGCGAATCGAGGCCCGTACCCGCTTTGCACCCGGTAGCGGGGTCGTGAGCTCGTTCTTCCTTTGGAAGGACGGCTCCGAGAAAAAGGGCACGTTCTGGAACGAGCTCGACTTCGAGAAGCTGGGCGCCGATTGCCACGTTCAGTCGAACCCCCTGTACGGGCTACCGGTAGTGGACCACAGCAAGCAGCACGCGCTGCAGGCGGGCGCGCTGCAGGCGGACCTGTGCGGAGCGTTTCATACCTACAGCTATGAATGGACGCCACAGGCTATCGTTTGGTCGGTCGATGGCGTCGAGATTCGACGCGAAACCGGCGCGGCGCCGCTCGCCTTCGCCCAGAACGCCAGCGCCGGCATGCAGATCCATTTCAATGTGTGGCCTGGCGATGCCAGCTTCGGCGGCGCGTTCGACCCCAGCATTCTGCCGGTTCAGCAGTACATCGACTGGGTGCAGTTCTCGGCGTACCAGGATGGAGCGTTCACGTTCAGCTGGCGTGAGGATTTCAATGCCGCAACGCTTCCCGATGGCTGGCTCACCGGTAGCTGGGCGTCACCGAAGAACCATTCCACCCACGCTCCGGAGAACGTCAACTTCATCGACGGATATGCGGTCCTTTCGCTGACGGCCGATACTGCTCTCGGGCCAACGGGAGCAATGCCGGAAAGTTCGGGCGATGCGGATGCCGGCGCGGTGACGGGCGGAGGAGCAAACCCAGCGGGCTCCCCCGGTGGCCCGGGCGCTCCGACCACCGGCATCAACTGCAGTTTCAGCCCTTCGCCCACCCGCGGCACGCTGTGGTGGGCGATTCCGATCGCGGCGATGGCATGGCTGCATCGCCGCGCTCGCCGCTATTGCGCGTAGGCAGCAACGATGTTCGCTTGCACCGCGTCGTCGGCGGCATCCGATGCGTATTTGGCCGTCATCAGGCCTTCGAACCAGTTGCCATGCCCGCGTTGCTATTGTCGCCGCCAGTCCCGAGACCGACAGCGCCTTGCTTCCGCATCGGCTTGTAGCGCTCGTTCGGCCGGTTACCGTCGAAGTACGTGCTCAGGCCGCCCGATTGCGCATTGCCGACCTTGATCGTCCATTTATCCGCGCCGGCAGGGCCACCCTTCACCATGCCGGTCACGTAGCTGAAGGTGACCGGGGGGCTCTTGAGGTACGGGCTGACGTTCCCCGCCCAGAGCCCATTTTCGAGATCGCCCATGATCCAGGGACCTTTGTCGGCTCCTTTGCCCCAGATCGTGCAGCTACCATAGTACACGGCTTCCATCGTCCCCTCGCCGTCGTCGTTGCTGCTGGTCTCCATGTTGCCGTAGTCGAAGCAGCAGCCACCATTCGAGACTTTGCCGTCGACGACCATGTAAATGGTCTCCGGGTCGTCGCCCGTGGCGGTGCCGCACGGCTTATTGTTGCGGTAGCCGATGCCAACGGCGATCTTCACCCCGTACACCGGGTGACCGCTGAAAGTGACCGGAAGCGCTTTGGCGTTGGCCTCTTTGCCAGGGGTCATTTTTGCCCCCCCGGGCGGCGCGCTGGTCAGGTGGTTCCCCTTGCCCGACTGGTCATAAATGATGGAGATGCTGCAGGCGTCGATGCCGCAGAACGTGTCCTGAGAGGCCGAATCGGCGAAGCCGCCAGGCATTAACGGCTTGACGTCGAAAACGGTATTATCGGCCTTCTTCACCTGGTAGAGCGGGCCGGCGTACGACGCGTACAGTGCGCGAACGGTGCTGTGCGCGGCCACACACGGGCCGCCATCGTTGGCGTAGATGTCGCACGGACCTTTGGTCGTTGCCAATGGGTCGGTGACCGGTGGGGGGCTTCCGACGCAACTGCTGGAAGTGGGCGCGCCGCCCGCGCCTGGTGCTCCTGCGCCCGAAGCGGGACCTCCTGCGCCCGAAGGGGGGCCGCCAGCGGTGCCCGTGCCATCCGCGCCCGCCGCGCCCGGGTTGGCCGAAGTGAGCGAACAGCCCCAAAAGCAAACACCGATACCAAAGAGCAAACCAAGCGAAATTTCAGGCCAAACATTTATTGTGCGCATCAGCCGATGAATTGTCGGAAAGAGCCGATTTTGTCAGCAGATTGCCAGCCCGGCGTGATTCGGATGAGGTAGGTCTTTTAGCAGACGGGAACCGCTAACTGTTTACATTGCGTCTGGTGATGCTACTGAATTCCAGGTGCAGCGCCGCGAGCGAAGCTGCTGCAGCGGGCAACACGGCGCGACGAGTCCCGTGAGCGTTTCAGCTTGTGTAGTCGGAATCGACTTCGGTACCGACTCGGTGCGGAGCATCGTCGTCGACTCGGCCGATGGCAGAGTCCTGGGCGCCGGCGTCCGGTATTACCCCCGCTGGGCCAAGGGTCTGTATTGCGACGCGGTGAAAAACCGTTTTCGCCAGCACCCGCTGGACTACCTGGAGAGCATGGAAGCCTCGGTTCTCGAGGCTTTGGCGCAAGCCGGCGCGCAGGCGACCGCCCGAGTCCGGGGCATTGGCGTGGACACAACGGGCTCAACGCCCGCGCTCGCGGATCGCTCGGGCCGGCCGTTGGCACTCACGCCTTCTCTGGCCGAGAACCCGAACGCCATGTTCGTGCTGTGGAAGGATCACACGTCCGTCGCCGAGGCGGAGCAGTTGAACCGCGTGGCCCGAACCTGGGGCGGGGTCGACTACACCAAATACGTGGGCGGGATCTACTCTTCCGAGTGGTTCTGGGCCAAGGCCATGCACCTGCTCGAGACCGATCGAGCCGTGGCTGAGGCGGCCTTCACGATCGTCGAGCACTGCGACTGGATCCCGGCTGCGCTCACGGGAACCACGGATCTCTCGCGCTTCAAGCGCAGTCGCTGCGCCGCCGGGCACAAAGCGCTCTGGCACCGAGACTTCGGCGGCTACCCCAGCAATGATTTTCTCGCGCGGCTCAATCCCCAGCTGCCGCAGCTCAAGGAATCGTTCGGCAAGGAGACGTTCACGTCGGACACCCCGTTCGGCCAATTGTCGGCTGAATGGGCGGCCAAGCTCGGGCTACCCACGGACACCGTCGTCGCCGTGGGCGCGTTCGACGCGCACATGGGCGCGGTGGGCGGCGGGATCGGACCGAACCGCATCCTCAAAGTGATGGGCACGAGCACCTGTGACGTCGTAGTCGGTCCGTCCGGGGCTGAGCCGGAGAAGCTCGTGGCCGGTATTTGCGGTCAGGTCGACGGCTCGGTGATCCCCGGGATGATCGGCTACGAGGCGGGGCAGTCCGCGTTCGGAGACGTGTACGCGTGGTTCAAGAGCCTACTGGCTTGGCCGCTCGAAGCCGTCTTACCCCTCATCGACGGCATCTCTGACGAGACCAAACGCGAGCTCGCCAATCGCGTCGCCGAAAACATCATCCCCGCGCTGGACCAGGCAGCCGCGGCCTTGAGCAGCGAGGAGACGACACCGCTCGCCCTGGATTGGATGAACGGGCGCCGCACTCCAGACGCCAATCAGAGGCTCAAGGGCGCGATCACCGGCATTAGCTTGGGCACGGACGCGCCTCGAATCTATCGCAGTCTGGTCGAAGCCACCGCGTTCGGCTCCAAGGCCATCGTCGAGCGTTTTCGTGCGCAGCAGATCCGCATCGACAGCGCGATTGCCATTGGTGGAGTCGCCAAAAAGAGCCGCTTCGTCATGCAAACCGTCGCCGACGTGCTGAACCTCGAAGTCACGGTGGCGGCCGGCGATCAGACCGTGGCGCTCGGCGCGGCGATGTTTGCGGCAGCGGCGGCAGGCGTGCACCCGAGCGTGGCGGAAGCCCAGCAAGCCATGTCGTCGGGTATCGAAACGGTGTACCGACCGGATCCACAGCGCGCTCAGCGCTATGCCCGCCTGTACGAAGATTATGCGGCGCTCGGTGCCTTCGTCGAGCGCAGGCTCGATCGTGAGCAGCTCGACCCGGCGAGCGCTTGAGGCCCCTTACCCGAGTTACGAGAGAAAAGAACAGAGCCCCGTGAGCGCCATCAGCACCCAAGAAATCTGGCTCTTGACCGGCAGCCAAGATCTTTACGGCCCGGAAACCCTCGACCAGGTCGCCGCCCATGCGCAGGAAATTGCCTCGCGCTTCGACGCGCGCTTACCCGTACGCGTGGTTTGGAAGCCGACGCTCGCCTCGCCCGAAGCGATCTTGACGAGCTGCCTGGAGGCGAACTCGGCTGCCGAGTGCATCGGCGTCATCACCTGGATGCACACATTTTCGCCGGCGAAGATGTGGATTCGAGGGCTCTCGAAGCTGCAAAAGCCACTCTTGCACCTGCACACGCAGTTCAACCGAAGTTTGCCATGGTCGGAGATCGACATGGACTTCATGAACTTGAACCAATCGGCCCACGGCGACCGCGAGTTCGGTTTCGTCGCGGCCCGGCTCCGCCTCGAGCGTAAAATCGTGGTCGGGCATTGGCAAGACGAGGACGTGATCGCCGAGCTCGACAGCTGGTCGCGCGTGGCACGCGCCGCGGCAGAGTCGCGAAATCTGAAGATCGTGCGCTTCGGTGGCATGAACATGCGCGAAGTCGCGGTGACGGGCGGTGATCGGGTCGAAGCCGAAATCAAGTTCGGTTGGTCGACCAACGGCTACGCCGTGGGTGACCTCGCCGCGCGCATTGCGGAAGTACGCGACGCGCAAGTCCAAGAGCTCGTCGACGAGTACGAAGCGAAGTACGAAGTCGTGCCCGCACTGCTTCGCAACGGCGAGCGCCGGGAGAACCTTCGGGATGCGGCGCGGCAGGAAATCGGCATCCGTGGCTTCCTGACCGACGGAGGCTACGGCGCGTTCACGACTACCTTCGAAGACCTGCACGGCTTGCCGCAGCTCCCTGGCTTCGCCTGTCAGCGGTTGATGGCCGATGGCTTCGGCTTCGGCGCCGAGGGCGACTGGAAAACGGCAGCCCTGGTCCGATTGATGAAGGTCTTGTCCGCGGGTAGAAAGGGCGGCGTCTCCTTCATGGAGGAGTACACCTACCATCTGGTCAAGGGCGAAGAGCGCGTACTCGGCGCGCACATGCTCGAAGTCTGTCCGTCGATCACGGAGGACAAGCCGTCACTCGAAATTCATCCCCTGGGCATCGGCGGCAAAGAAGCTCCTCCCCGGCTCGTCTTCAATGCCGCGCCGGGGCCTGCGGTCGGGGCTTCGCTCGTCGACATGGGCGGGCGGATGCGGCTAATCGTGCAAGAGGTCGATGTCGTGAAGGTCGATCGCCCGATGCCCAAGCTGCCGGTGGCGCGTGCCCTTTGGATTCCGCGGCCCGATTTCAAGCGCAGTTGCCAAGCGTGGCTGCTCGCGGGCGGCGCGCATCACACTTCCTTCAGCCAAGCCGTGACCAGCCAAGAGCTCGAAGATCTGGCCGGCATCCTGGGCGTCGAATACGTGCGCATCGGAAACGGTACGGATCTGGCGGAGCTCAAGAAAGAGCTGCGCTGGAGCGACCGAATGGCTCATTGAGATCGAGGTCATCAGATGCAAACCGGGTTCGATGAACTGAAAGAACAGGCGTGGCGCGCCAACCTCGAGATCCCGCGCCGAGGTCTGGCGCTGTACACGTTCGGCAACGTTTCCGCGTTCGACGCCGCGCGCGGGGCGTTCGCCATCAAGCCGAGCGGAGTCGACTACGAGCACCTCACGGCCGCTGACATGGTCGTGGTCGACCTGGACGCTCGCGTGATCGAGGGCAGCTTACGGCCCTCCTCCGATACCCGAACGCACGCGGCGTTGTACCGCGCTTTCAAAGGTATCGGCGGCGTCGTGCACACCCACTCGACTTACGCCACGGCTTGGGCCCAGGCCTGCAAGCCGATTCCGATCTACGGCACCACCCACGCGGATCACCTGGCCGAAGATGTCCCGTGTACCGAGCTGATGACCGCGGATGCCGTGAGCCGCGACTACGAAGCCGAGACCGGCACGCAGATCGTCGATTGCTTTCGCACGCGTGATCCGCAAGAGACGCCGATGGTGCTGGTGGCCGGCCACGGCGTATTCACCTGGGGCAAGACCGCCGACAAGGCCGTTTACCACGCCGTCGTCCTGGAAGAGCTGGCCAAGATGGCGGCCATCACGCACACACTCAACCCGAGCGTGGGCCGGCTGCCAGCGCATCTCGTACGCAAGCACTTCGAGCGCAAGCACGGCAAGCGCGCCTACTACGGTCAATAGTCAGTTACGGGCGATAGACACTCGAGTTCTCGCCAACGTAGCACCCGAGAGGACGGGTCAAATCATGCGACAAGTACACTTATTGGGTCTCTTCGCCATCTTGGTAACCGGCTTCTGCTCGACTTCTGCCTTCGCGCAGGAGCCGAACGACGACGACGACCCACAGACCCAGACTGAAGAGCCGAACGAGGCCAAAAAAGCCGACCAGAAAGCCGAAGCGGACGCGGCCGCGAAGGCGCCGGAGCCTGCCAAAGCGCCGACGCCCGAACCCGAGCCCGTGCCGGCGGTAACCACCAAACCCAAGTTTGGCGATACGGCCGTCACTGGCTATCTCCGTGGCGGCTTCGGCGCGAGCAGTTTGAAGGGTCGCATGACCTGCTTCTCGCTCGCTCTCCCCGGCTCGTTGAAGTCCAAGTATCGCCTGGGCAACGAGTGCGAGGTCTGGTCCGAGACTCACTTCACGACGGTCGTGTACGCGGGCGCGGATGGCTCGGTCGCGCATGTGCACTTCATGCCCACCGTCTACATCCCGACCGATAGTATCGGGTACGCTCCGACAGGGACCATCTCTGCGCCGGTGTTCAAGACATCGACGGGAGCCGCGCTGTCGTTTCCCAACCTGTACGTCGACATCGAAGGCATTCCGTGGCTCGCCGGCGGGACCGCATGGGTTGGCAATCGCTACTACAAGCGTGAGTCCGTCTACATCAGCGACTTCTTCTATTGGAACCCATCGGGTGTGGGCGCGGGTATCGAAGACATCCACCTCGGGAAAGATCTGCGGCTCAGCTATGCCGCTTTCGCCGTCGATGGAGAGCCGACGGTCGCCGCTCAGGCGCCCGCTCCCTCCCTGCCACCGCAGGCCTCCTTCGGCGTTCGCAACGACCTCCAGCTGCGAGGCATCAAGCCTTACGCCAGCGGCGAGTTCCAAGTCGGCGTGCAAGTGATCGCGAACTACAGTAGCGATCCCGATTCGCACGGTGGCTGGGGTGTCACTCTCCAACACGTGCAGCAGCTGCTCGGCGGCGAAAACAAGCTGGCGCTCCAGTACGGTCGTGGCGGCGGCACGGGCTTCGGAACGCTGGCCCGCTTCTACTATCCCGACTTCTCGGTTCGCCACCCCTTGAAGGAATCGCGAGTGCGCGTCGTGGACGTGCTCACGATACAACCCACCCCTTGGCTCGGCGCGCAGGCAACCTTCGTGTATCAGCACGACGACCTGGGCACCGGCGCGGGTTCCGGGGGCGTCATCGATTGGATCTCCGCGGGCACCCGGGTGGGCTGGGCGTTCACCGAGCATGCCAAACTGCTGGGTGAGGTGGGCCTCGACCAAGTGAAGAAGGACAACGGCGCCGATCCGCAGTGGCTGGCCAAGTTCACGGTCGCGCCGGCGATCACCGCAGGCCGAGGCTTCTTGAATCGCCCCGAGCTGCGGCTCTTCTACACCTACGCGATGTGGAACGAAGCGGCGCGCACGGCCACCATCGATTCCTCGCGCCTGTATACCGCTACCGACAAACTGAGCGGCGCCAGCTACGGGGTACAAGCAGAGACCTGGTGGTGAAATTCGCGAGCGACGCGCGGGCTCCGGCGTCGCTCGGGGCCCGGTAGTGCTCACTTTCCCCACACGCCGCCGGCAAAAGCAGCCCTTAACGCGATCGCCAAAGTGGTCGTTGTCTGGCCTTCAGAGCGACGCGATGAAACTGAAGCAGCAGGCCGCACAGCGGACCGCAAAGTTGGCCGTGGCTTCACTCGTGCTCTTGGTTTCGCTCCACTGCAACGTGTACGACTCGTCGCTGCTCGGAACGCTGGAGTCGTCGGGAGGCACCGGGGCGCGCGTGAGCCACGCGGGCGCTTCCGGTTCGACCGGCGGCAGGAACGCGGCGGCCGGTAGCGCCGGTGAGCCCGAGCCCGGGAGCGGATCGGCGGGAGCCGGCTTCGGAGGACTGCTCGGCATGGCCGGCGAAGTCGACACGGGCGGCGCCGACGCAAACGGGGGCAGCGCTGGCAACGAGGAGGGAATGGCCGGTGTTGCCGGCGTGCTGGGCGGCAGCGGCGGCGCTGTCGGCGGCAGCGCTGGCGCTGTTGGCGGCCGCGCTGGCAGCGGTGGTAGCGGTGGTAGCGCGGGTGCTCCGGTTCAAACAGCGACGGGCTGCGCCAAGCTCTCAGTCCCGCTCGATGCGACGACCGACAAAGCGCACTTCGTCATCACACTGACCTCAGCCGCCGACTTCAGCGGTGCCACGATCAGCATGCGCGTGTACGTGCAAGCGGGTCAGGGTGGGACCATTTTCAACTACGTTCAAGATTCGGGCACCTTTCACTTTCTGGGCATGGCGGAAGGCAAACGCCCTTTGCTCGCGAGCTCCAGCGGTTGGTCGACCATCAGTTGGAACGTCGGCGCGGAGCCGGATGCGGCGGGCACCGGAATCGTCAAAACCAGCATCAAGAACATCGGCATCGAGATCAACGCTCAGCCCTCCGCCACTTGGTCCAATCCGACGATTGTCTATGTCGATTCGATCAGCGTCGCGACGCCCACGTTGTCCTTCACCTTGGATGCCGCCGCGTCGGTGTACACGACGCCCACGACCTCGAGTGCTTCCGGACAAGCGATGTGGCTAAACAGTGGGACTTCCGACACCACCGCCACGAATGTGTCGGTCAGCTGGCAAGCCACGTGCCCCTGACGCGGGGCGCCGCGCGTTTGAGACCAGCCCGTTCGTCGGCCCCGCTGCTTCATTGCAGTCGGTGAGCCATTGGGGCGTCACGGGGGCTGACCTCGGACGTGAGCGTACATCTAAATGGGCGCTCGCGACGTTCCCGGCCGCGCTTAGATTCTCGTTGCGCCGCCGACGGCGCTCGCCGGACGAGAACGCGCGGGGATCGCGCGCCGACGCGGGGTGCGTGGCTGGAACGCGCTCGCCCCCCACTCTCTAAGCCAAGGAGCGACGACGCGATTGCCCGACGCGGCAGCTCTTTCCGAGCGCGCGCCGGGCAAATCTCGCTTCGACGTTACTTGCCGTAGCCGGCGTCGCGCACGTTCTTCAACACGGCGTCGTCGACGGCGGTGGTCGGGTAGCCCGCGACGATCGCACCTTCGTAGAAGGTGCCCCACGAAATGTTGCTGTTGTCACCGCCGACGCCGAGCACGATGCCGCCGAGGTTGTCCATCGCCTTGGGCATGCCGCCTTCGAAGGCGGTGGCAAGCGCGGATGTCGTCGAGGCATCGGTCATGCGCAGCGCCCACTTGCTGGCGGACGTCTTCAGGATACCGAAGGCGTACTTCACCTTGAGTGACGGATTGGCGGGGTTTGCCGGGTGCGCATCGCTCAGGCCGCCCCAACCCGGATCTCCGATCTTCGAACCACCAGCCCAGACGCCGGCCTCGAAATCCGCCATGAACCAGGGTCCGCTGCCTTCGCCCTTGCCCCAGAAGGCATTGCCGAAGAACAGCGTATTCATCACGCCGTACTTGGTCGGGTCGGTGGTGACGTTGCCGAAATCCCAGCAGCAACCGGTGCCGACGTGCGTGCCGTCGGCCAACTCGTAAATGCCTTCCGAAGCGGTGCCCTTGGGCATGTTTTTGCCGACCTTCGCCAGCCGGTAGCCCTCGTGGGCGGCCATGTACAGCGAGTAGACATTGTGGCCACCGACCTTGAGCGCGCCTTTGGTTGCGCTCGACTCGTAGTCGTCCTCGCCACCGGTCGCGCCGCCCGCCGTGTTGCCCTTCTTGGCCACGGGCAGGTGGTTCTCGTTCCCTGATTGATCATACAAGAGCGAGAACGTGCACACGCTGTTGGCGCAGAACGCGTCTTGGGTGGCGGTGTCCGCGAAGCCATCGGGGGTTTGTCCGATGTCTTTGGTCATGCCGCCCGAGCCCGTGTTCTTGGCGGAGCTGCCATTTCTAACCTGATACAGGAAACCGGTGTACTTGCTGCTAAGACGCCGAATCGTGCTGTAAGCGGCGGTGCAAGGCGTGCTGCCAGCGGCGTAGATGTCGCACGGGCCATCCGCGGTCGAGTTCGATCCGCCGCCCGCGCCTGCCGACGAACCGCCGGCGACGCCCGCACCAGCGGCACCGGTTGCGCCGCCTTTGCCGCTGCCCGAACCGGCCGTGTTACCGCTGCCTCCGACACCCGAACCGCCGCCCGCGCCCGAGCCGCCCGCGCCCGAGCCGGGCTGAAGCTCGATCGTGCCAGTGGTGGGCATTTCAGTGGTCTGGGGGGTGAGAGTGACCTTGCCGCCCGCTGCGCAGTACGTGTAGGGCGTATCGGCGACCTGTACCCCGAGCGTCAGGTTATTTCCGGACGTCGAGTAGTTGCCGTTGGCCTGAGGGTCACCGGTGACCACGCCGATGTTGCCCTGCTGGTTCACGGTGACCGCGCAAGTGCAACCGCCGCCGGTGGCCGCGTTCTGGCAGTCGGCAGTGGCGAAACCCAACCCGCCCGCAAGGGGGGTGTTGATCCCCTCGCAGTTCACCGTGGTGCCCGAGATGTGCAGGCAGCCTTCCGGCAGTTGAACGGTCAAATTGCCGCTGGTCGTCGTGCCGTCGATGAAGGTGCCGTCGGCCTTGGCGCTGAACGTGCCGGACACACTGAGCGTACCCGAAATGGTCGGGGTCACGCAGGAGCGCGGATCGAGGCTGGCTTTCGAGATATCGAGCTTCCCGTCGATTTTCAGACACGGGGCATTGGCCGTGTAGGTGCCAACGATGCTGCCACCGCAGGCTGCTACGTTGGTACAGGCTCCGCCTCCCTGACCGTTGCTCCCGCCCGAGCTGTTGGGTGCGCCACCAGCGGAGTTTCCCGCTGCGCCCATCGCGCCGCCTCCGCTGCTGGGGGTGCCGCCCGCTCCGTTTGAGGGGGTGGGCGAACTGTTGCTGCATGCGTTGCCAAGCAGCCCGAGTGCCATTGTCATCGCCAGAGCGGTATGAATCTTCATTCTGAAGCGTCTCCTAAAAGTGCCTGGTCGCCGTGAGGGGGTGGCGGAGCACACGCACGAGCCCGCTGACCGACCGTGTGTAACTGCCGAGCGGCGGCAGCTTTTGTCACGACAAAGACTGGGCTAGCTGGGCGCAGATTCCCGCAACGCGCAATTGTTATGGGCTCGCGATACTCGCCGCGGTTGCCGCGAGCTTGCGAGCCGCGCGCCGCTGAGCGGCCGGCGCGGGCCAGCCTGCTCGCTGCTATGCGGTGGGGCTCTTTGCAGCCACGGGCGGCGAGTTATTCGGAGGCCCCGCCACTGGCCTTCGCGCGCTGGCTTCCCTCAAGCGGCGCGCGGCCTGCACCATGTGCACGACCTGATCGAGGATCACCGCGACCAGGATGACGGCGCCGACGATGATCCAGTTCCAGTTCGGGTTCAGGCGCCAAATACGCCGCACACCGTCCGGGTCCGTGTATTGGACCTGGAACATGTTGATGCCATTGTCGATGACCCGCATGATCGAGGCGCCGATCAGGATGCCGAAAATGGTGCCTTCGCCTCCGCGCAGGGAACAACCGCCGAGCACGGCCGCTGCGATGGCGTAGAGCTCATAGGCGACGCCCACCTGCTGCGACATCTGACCGATGTAGGCCGCGTAGCACACACCGGCGATACCGGCGGTGCCCGACGAGATCACGTAAGTCAACAGCTCGACGCGATTGACGTTGATGCCTGAGTAGCGCGCCGCCTCGCGGTTGCCGCCGATCGCGTAGATGTAGCGGCCTAGCACCGTGTAGTGCAGCACATAAGCGCCCAGCGCAGCCACCGCAGCGAAGATCAAGAGCGGCCAACCGAGCAACGGATCGCGCCCGATGCGCAAGAGACCGCCGCTGGCCAAGCCGAGCAAGGGCGAATCGCCCATGCTGATCACGCCGCCATCGACGATGGTCTGAGACACGCCACGAAAGAGCAGCATGCCCCCGAGCGTGACGATGAAGGGTTGCAGCTTGAGGCGAGTGATCAAGAGCCCCTGGATCAGTCCGACCACGAGTGACGCGCAAAGCGCCACCGAAATGCCAATCCACAATGGATAGCCGAGGCCACCGGTTTGCGTGGAGGACAGCCGAGCGATGATCACGCCCGTGAGGCCGACCACGGAGCCAATCGACAGATCGATACCGCCCGTGATGATCACGAAGGCGATACCTACGGCGAAGATCCCGAGCATCGAGATCTGACGCGTGGTGTTGACGACGTTCGACGCCCCCAAGAAATCCGAGTTGGATGTCCAGAGCGCGATGCACATCAGCACCAGCGCGAGCAGCATGCCGAGCTCGCGCCTCATGACAGCGCCACTTCGGCTTCGCCAGCCTGGCGCTCAGCGGCGCCGTGGTCGCGGCCCGTCATCAAGCCGGCAATCGCCAACTGCGTGAGCTCGTGGCGCTCGAGCACGCCCTTGAGTCGCCGTTCGTGCATCACCACTACGCGATCGCTCATGCCAATCGTTTCCTCCAGATCGGAACTGACCATCAAGATCGTGATCCCCTGCTCGGCAAGGTCTGCCATGTGTCGATAAATTTCTGCTTTGGCGCCCACGTCGATACCGCGGGTCGGCTCGTCCAGAATCAGTACTTTGGGTGCCATGGCCAGCCATTTGGCGAGCACCACCTTTTGCTGATTGCCGCCCGATAGATTGACGACGGCCTGCTGCACCGAGGGAGTCTTCGTGCGCAGACGCTCGACGCCCTGCTCGGCGACCCGCTGCTCGGTCTTGCGATTGAGCCAGCCCAGCGGCGCGTAGCTCGCTACGTTGGGCAGCGAAGTATTCTCGGCCACCGACATAGGCAAGACCAAGCCGTGGCGCTTGCGATCTTCCGGTGCCAGGTACACGCCCTCGTCGATGGCGTCGCGCGGGCGAGCCGGGCGGTACGGCTTGCCGTCCAACGTCATCTCGCCCGACAACGCTGGCGTCACGCCGAAAATGGCCTCCATCAGCTCGGTGCGGCCCGCGCCGATCAAGCCGGCGAAGCCCAAGATCTCACCCTTGCGCGCGCTGAAGCTGGCCCGAGCCGGCGCGCCCGGAACCGCCAAGTCGCGCACCTCGAGCCGGATTTCGGTGCTGGTCCGAGCGCGTTTTTCCGGGAAATACTGACCACTGAGCTCGCGGCCGACCATCATGGCCACGACTTTGTCGTGACTCGCCACGGCGCGCTCCAGATCGCCGACGTAGCGACCATCACGCAAGACCGTGATGCGATCGGCAAGATCCATCACTTCCTGCATCCGGTGCGAGATGTAGACGATGCCGATGCCGTCTTGCTTGAGCCGCCGGATGATCTCGAACAGCTGCTCGGATTCGGCGCTGGCGAGCGACGAAGTGGGCTCGTCCATGATGATGATGCGCGCTTGGGTGGACAGCGCCTTGGCGATTTCCACCATCTGCATCTGGCCGGCGGTCAGGCGCGCGACGGGCGTAGTCACCGGCAGACTGAGGCCGACCTGCGAGAGCAGCTCGGCGGCGCGGCGGTTCATCTTCGCGCGGCGGAGCGGCGCGAGTAGGCCACCCTTCACGCCTTCGTTGCCCAGAAAGATGTTGGAAGCGATGTCCAGGTTCGGCGCCAGCATCAGCTCTTGGTGGATTAGCGCGATGCCTTGCGCCTTCGAGTCCTTGACGCTGCCCAGCACCACGGGCTCGCCGCGAATGCTGATCTGCCCTTCGTCGGGCAGTTGCACGCCGCCCAAGATCTTCATCAAGGTGCTCTTGCCCGCGCCATTTTCCCCCATCAGCGCGAGTACTTCTCCCGCACGCAGGGAGAGCGAGACGCCCTGCAGGGCGACCACGCCCGGAAAGCGCTTGGTGATGCCGCGCATCTCGAGCAAAGGTCGCATTTGGCTTTCGGATGCCGCGCTCATGGCGTGCTGATCTGCTTTCTCGGAGCGGAGGGGGGCGCTTACTGCACCGATTTTTTCATCGCGCTCAGCTCGACCTTGAACGACTCGACGTTGCTCTTGTCGATGACCGTGACGCCGGTGTCGATCACTCCGGACGGCGGCAGCGCTTTTTTGGCCGCTTCGCCCTTGGTCGCCAAGTCGTGCATCCACTTGGCCGACAGATAGCCAAACTGAAAGGGCTTCTGCACCACGGTCGCGTCGATGGTACCGCTCTTGATCGCGTCGAGCGTGGCGTCGTCTTCGTCGAACACGGCCGCCTTGATTTTGCCTTGCTTGCCGAGGCCCTCGATGGCAGCGGCGATGGCCGGACCATTGTAGTTCCACAGGCCCACCACCAAGCTCAAATCCTTGTGTGAGTTGATGATGTCTTCGACGTTGGAGCGCGCCTTGGCGCGATCCGTATTGTCCTCTCGCTTGTCGACGATCTCGATCTTGTGGCCCTTGATCGCGGCTTCGATTCCGCCCAGGCGCTGCGCGGCATTGTCGGTCGACAGCATGCCGACGAAGACCGCGATCTGCCCGCCATCCGGCAGGAGCTTGACGATTCGCTCGCCGAGCGCTTGGCCGGCGGCAAAGTTGTTGGTGCCGATGTAGAGCAGGCGTTTGGACTTTTCGGCGTCCGAATCGAAGGTGATCAGGTTGGTCTTTTCAGCCACCTCGTTCAAGATCCGAAGCTGGTCCTTCGGCGCGATCACACTCACGGCGATGGCGTCGTAGCCCTGGCTGGCGAGGTTCTGCAGGATCTGGTTCTGGTCTTCGGGAGTGCCGTTGGGCGGCATCTTCATGTCGACCTGAACCTTGGCTTCCTTCTCGTATTTCCGCAGCCCGGCTTCCGCGATCTTCCAAAACTGGCTCGCGTTGTTGGTCACGAAGGCGATCTTGACGACCTTGCCTTCGCCGCCCACGGCTGCTCCCGACGCTGCCGCCGGAGCGCCCTCTTTGCTTGCCTTGTTGCAGCCCGGAAGCGCCAGCAGCAACGCAGCTGCTGCCAGACACACGAATTTTCGCTTTGCTTGGTTCATTTCACGATTGGGGCGAGAGCGCGCTCGGAAGTAATGAGACAGCGCAGGATTTCGATCACCGGCCGGGGTAGTTGCCGCTTGCCAGCCGAGCTTGTTAAAAAAATCTACGATTCAGGATTCAGATTCAAGTCGGCCATGCTGCCGGCCCCGAACCGGCGCCGAGCCGAGGGCTAAATCATCGGTATCACTTAACAAATTAGTGAGCACCGGAAATCGTTACTTGACCCTGAGGAGGGCCGCGGATTCGGCGACCTTCGACCCCTGCGCATTGACGAGGAACAGCTTGTAGCTGCCCGCACTGGCTGGGACCAAAATCTTGGTTGCGCCTGAGGCAGCCTTGGTCATGGTGGGGCCTGCCGCAAATTGTGTCGTTTGTGACGGAGCAAGCCAGACCGTGTTCGAGCCCTCCGTCTCGCTACGGATGTCGATGCTGGCCGTGCCGAGAGGCACTGCCGCGCTGGCCGGGAATAGGTAGTCTGCGGGAGGCACGACGCTCTCGGGCAAGATGCCGTGAAAGGTGTCCTCGATCCCCGAGTTCACGGCCACCCCGTACTGTGTGAGCGGCCACACATTGTCCGCCACGGCGATCGGCGTATCGATCGTGCTGTTCGGCGGTTTTGCGCCCATCTTGCTGACCGTTGCGTAGGTGCGCAGGATCGTGAGGTCGTGCTTTGCCCCGTAATCCTCACAATTGATCGTGTATTTCACGCCGGGAGAGATGTCGAGCAGGTTGTCGTTCTCGGTGATGTAAGCGCTGCCCTCATCGTTGTGAAGCCCGTACGTGGGGCCCGTGGTGGCAGCGGGAATTCCTTTCACGTAGTTCTGATTGATGGTCGTGCCAGGCATCTGGCCGATGGTGTAGATGGCGCCACTATCGTGGAGACGATTCAAAGTGTCGATCAACCGATTATTGTTGACGACGTTGTTCTTGCAGGTCGTGGAGGCGGGGAAATTCTTCCAGCCCCAGCCCAAGTTGATGCCGTTGTAGGCGGTGGCCTGGATATGATTGTGGGTGATCGTCAGGCTGTCGACGAAGAACGCCGTAATCCCAGCGTGGCCACCGAAGCCGGGCAACGAGCTGATGTCGTAGAGAACGTTGTTCGTAATCGAGTCGTTCTTACAAACGCCCTCGATCCCGGGCGCGAATTTCTCGTGGGGGCCGCCGTCTCCGATATCGACGTGTTGCGGATGACCGATGGTGATACCGCTCCCCGCGATGTCGGTCAGATAATTGCCGATAATTTTAGTATTGCTCACGTCGTTGACCAGCGAGAGCCCCTCGGCGCCGCTGTGCTTGATCCAATTGCCCAGGAACTCGAGCGAGTCGGCGTTGGTGGCACTGATCATCCCAGGCAATGTGTCGACGATCTGATACTTGCTGCTGTGCCAATCCCCATCTCCGTAAGCAATGTAGACGGTCGCACCTTGCACGGTTGCTTTGCCGTGCGAGCCCGCCAGGGCGAACAAACCGTAGTCCGTATTTGCAAACGTGATTCCCTGAAAAGTCAGGTTCTTGACGCGGCTGGTCGTCGATGTCCCCACGAGCTGGATCAGCATCTCGGCGACCGGCGCTTCGACGGCCGCCGTCGCCATGTCTTCGCCAGAACGCGGGTAGTAGTAGAGTGTGCCAGTGGTCTTGTCGAAGAAGAACTGGCCGGGTGACTTCAGGAATTCGAAAGCATTGTAAAGAGTATGTGTGCCGGACACACTGAAGCCGGCGTTCCAACCGGGCAGTTGCGCGATTGCTCCGTAGGGCTGTTGAAAAAGCAGGGCGCGATCGTTTTCCGGAGTCGTCACCACGTCCCGAACGCAAACGATGTTTTCATTCCAGGTCGTGCCGTTGATGATCTCGAGGTCGTCCTTGTTGCTGGCGATGTTCGGTACGTCGCTGGAACTGTACTTCGCGCCGTCGCTGTTGCTTCCGCTCACCCAGGCCCAACTGTCTTGACCAGCTTTCACCGAGTAAGTTCCGTAGCCGCCCTTGGAAGCGACGACCTTACTGGTCATCGTCGCGCGGCGGTCGTTCACGTACAGGTTTCGTAGCTTCGTCGAGCGCGCCAGCGGCGCCTTGTACAGACCGTTCGCGGCCGGCGACCAACCGCTGACGGCAACCGCTCCATTCAAGATCGGAGTTTCACCGGGATAGGCTTGGTACGAAATCCGGTGCCCGTTCATGCCCGAGTCTTGGGGACCAAACACGATCGGGCCGCTCAGGCGATACGTTCCCCCACGCAGCACGACGTGAATGTCTTCGGTCATTTGCCCGTTGACGGTGCGCACCAAGTCGCGAGCCTTCGTGACCGTGAGCAAGGGCTCACTGAGGGTGCCCGGATTCGTGTCTCGACCCGCTGGCGACACGTAGTAAGCGACGCCGCCCACGGGTACCGAGGCTCCAGCCGAGCCGCCGCTTCCAGAGGAGCTCAAGGCCCCGCCCCCACCTCCGACGGCGGCTGCGCCACCGGTCGTGGCTACTCCGCCACTGCTGCCAGCCAACCCCGCATTGCCTGCCCCAGCGAATCCCGTGCTGACCTCACCACTCTGGCCACCCGAACCACTACCTGAGCCGCCGGGGCCGGGCGCGCCCGCCGAGCCAGCGCCCGCCCCGGCCTGGTCGGGGCCGGGCGAAGTCCCAGAGCCGCAACCCGAGAGCAGGATCGCGACCCCAATGGCTTCGACGAACTTTCGTGCGGCAGACAAGCGAGCAAACCGAGAACCCGACCTAGGCCCTTGCGAGACCGAGCGCGCGCTGTGGGCGGAATGCTGGATACATCGAGCGTTCGTCGACTCTTTCATGCCTTCGAGGCAATGGCGTCGGCTGGGCCGATCCGTCGGGAAATGAAGCCTCGGACACGACTCGAGGCTTCGCTGCCGCAAGAGGCGCGCGCTTGAATGACGATGGGAATTTTTTTAACAACCACAGCTCGGCTGCGACAGGTTGAGCGGTGGATCTGCAAGAAAAATCGATCGCCCGGGATGCCGGCGGCCCGAACTGGATCCCCCCCAATCTAGGCAATTCTTCGCGCAGTTCTAGCTGCTCGTGAGCTTTTCTTGTCCGTTGCTTGCCAGGGATGTTTGGTCGTCGGGCCCCTGTCGTTGGCGTTGGTCCTGGCCTGCACGCTTCCGGCGGGGGCTCAGGCGCTCCCCGCGACCGTGACTGTGTCGGTCGACGCCAGCGCGCCTGGATCCCCGCTGGAGCCGGTGTGGCCATTCTTCGGCTTCGATGAGATCAACTACTCGACCTCGCCAGAGGGAGAAGCGCTCCTCCGCACCCTGGCCGCCGCCAACTCGGTCCCGGTGCACGTGCGCAGTCATTTCCTGTTCAACACCGGCGATGGGAGCCCCGGGTTGAAATGGGGTTCGACCAACGTTTACAGCGAGGACGCTGCTGGTAATCCCATTTACAGCTGGTCGCTCACGGATGGGATCATGGACGCGATCACGGGGGCCGGCGCGCTGCCGTTCGTCGAACTCGGGTTCATGCCGCAAGCGCTCTCGACGCACCCAGACCCCTATCGCAACTCGAGCAGCACGATGCTCGATGGCGGCTCCAGCTATCCCCCAACCGACTATGCCAAGTGGGGCAACCTGATCCGCGCCTGGGCGGCCCACGCCGACGCACGCTATCCGAAGGTTGCGGAGAGCTGGCTGTGGGAGCTGTGGAACGAGCCCGATATCCCGTATTGGAAAGGCACCTTCGACGAGTACGCGGAGCTCTACGATTACACGGAAGCGGCGCTCCATGAAGTGCTGCCGAAAGCGGCCCTCGGCGGCCCGGCCGTAGCGACCCCGGCCGGCAGCTTCTTTCGGCAATTTCTGCAGCACTGTGCGAACGGCAGCAACGCCGTCAGCGGCACCAGCGGCACACGGCTCGACCACGTGACCTTTCATGCCAAGGGCGGCGTGGCCGTCAACGAAGACCACGTGCAGATGAACCTCGGTGGCCAGCTTCGGCTTCATCGCGCGGGCTTCAAAACGGTTGCCAGCTTCGCTGAGTTCAAGCGCACGCCGATCTACATCACCGAGGCAGATCCCGACGGTTGCGCCGCTTGCCCCGCTAGCAGCGCGCCCGAATACGCCTACCGCAACTCGCCCGCCTACGGCGCCTACGAGATGGCGATGATGAAGCGTAGCCTCGAACTCGAGGCTGAGCTGGGCGTGCAGCTCGGTGGGGTACTCAGCTGGGCGTTCACGTTTCCGGGTACGCCGTACTTCGCTGGCTACCGCGCGCTCAGCAGCAACGGGCTCGACCTGCCCGTGCTCGGCGCGTTCAAGCTTCTCGGGCGCCTGTCCGGCACACGCTTACCTCTGACGAGCACCGGCGCACGCGCGCTCGATGAGCTTTTGACCAACGGCGTGCGCGACGCGCCCGAGATCGACGGCATGGCAACGGTGGACGGCTCGGCGGTTCGAGTTTTGCTCTGGAACTATCACGATGACTTGCTCAGGGTCCCCGCAACGCCCGTGCATCTCACGGTCAAGGTGCCGCCCAGCCTCGGCACGAGTGTGTGCGTCTCACACTTGCGCGTCGATGAGTCACACGGTGACGCTTACACGGTCTGGGTCTCACAAGGCATGCCCCCAAGCCCCTCCCCGACGCAACTAGGGGCATTGCGGCGGTCCATGGAACCCTCGTTGCTGGTCCCGGATAAGGCCAGTCCAGTGCTCGCGAACGGCACCATCGAAGCGGACTTCGACCTGCCCAGGTTCGGCGTGTCGCTGCTGACGCTTCAGCCCGCGACCAGCTGCGACATCTCGGGTGACGCAGCGACGGGCAGTGCCGACGGCTGCGCCTGTGGCGTGGGATCCGGCACGCGGCGGCCTGCGGGCGCGTTCGTCCCGAGCGCACTGCTTCTGCTCGCTTGTTTGCGCCGAAAGAATACCCGGTCGCGTCCCGAAGCCGCGGCTCGAGCGAGAGCCTGACCATTGACCACGCGAGTTTGGAGCCAATGGGATCGGGCGCTCGTTCTCCTAGCGGCCGCGCTCTCGCTCTTGCTCGTCGTCAGCGCGGCCGATTTCGACACGAGCCAGCAGTTGTTCGTCAACACCAGCTACTACTTCTTGTTGGCCTCCGTGCTGTGCTGGGCCGGCACTTATCTGCATGCCGCGCGCGACCTGCGAAAAGCTGCGCTCGTCGCCTGGATCGAGGACAACTGGCCGGGCTTGTTGCTCGCCTTCGCGGTAACGGTGATCGCGGGCTTGGCCGTCGAACCCGCGCTCCGGCTGCTCTCCGACGAGGCGAATCTGGTCGGGACCTCGAAAAACTTCTTCGCTTCGAGGACCGCGACCTTCACGATTTCCGGCAAGAACTACTACGACAGTTATTGGGACGTGGACGTCGCGATCGACCGACGGCCAGCTCTGTTCCCTTTTTTGGTGAGCTTGCTGCACGCCGCCCGCGGCTACTCGTACAAGAACGCCTTCCTGTTCAACTTGCTGGTGTTGCCGGCCTTTCTGCTGGTGGTCTATCGCTTCTGCAAGTCGCTGGCGGGAGAGACATTCGCGCTCGTGGCGGCTCTGTTCGTCGTCGCGCACCCGATCGTGCTGATCTCGCTCCGCTCGGGCGGCTTCGACTTTTTCTGCAATTTCTTCGCGCTGCTCGTGATCAAGAGCCTGCTCGACTTCACTCGCGAGCAGTCCGCGCCGAAGCTTGCCATTGTCTGGATCAATCTGTGTCTGTTTGCCGAAATCCGTTACGAGACGGCGCTCTTCATTCCGCCCATCTTGGTGCTCTTGCTGCTGTTCAAGATGGTCAACGGGCGCCTGTTGCGGCCCTACGCGTTCGTCTACGCGCTCACGCCGGTCTACCTTGCGCCACGCTTCTGGCAGTCGGTCGTGCGCGGCAACATTCCCGAACAGGAACCGGGCGCAATCGCCTTCAGCCTCCAGAACTTCTCCAGCAACGTGCGCGAATACTTCCGGCCGCTGCTTTCGCCCGCCGAGCCTTTGGCCGATCACTCTGCGCTACTGATCGCACTGGGCGTCCTGGGCGGGTTATGGTGGCTCCGCTGGGTATTCGGCAGCGCCCGCGCGAAGGAGTGGCGGACGCCGCAACTCCGATTTGCACTGTTCGTCATTGCCTGGGTGCTCTTGCAGGTGACGATTTCTTTCAGCTACGTCTGGGGGCGCGCGCAATACCCGTCGGTCGCACGCTTGTTCATTGCCGTCGATACCCTTTTCTCGATCGCAGCGGCGTGGCTGCTCGTGCTCTTGCTCGAGCGGTGGCGCATGTTCGTCGCCGTGCTCGTGGCCGCGGCGGTATTCGCGATCAGCGTGCCGGTCGCCGCGCAGCATCGCCGGTTCAATCGGCTCACGCAGACCCGAGAGAGCCGCGCGACATGGAGCTTCTTCGAACGCCTGGGCGAGAAACGGATCCTGATCGTCACCGATCGCCCCAATTTATTCACGATCATGGACTATGGCGCGCTGAACTTCGAGAGCGCGCGCCGCGACCCCTACCTGTTCACCGCCTTCGCCCGTCACCTGTTTTACGACCTCTACGTGATCCAGCAGATCCAGCTATCCACGAACGCGCCGCGGCCTGGCTACGAGATCTGGCCGTCGCGCAAGCTGGAGACCGTGCTCGAATTTCAGAACGACGCGGACGTCCTCGTGCGCATCTCGCGCGTCGTCCACGAAGCCACGGAGCCCGAGGGCCGGTAAATGCGCGCCGCGGGCGCGGCTCAGAACTCGTACAGTTTGAACGGGCCCGCTTCGAGCGCCGGATGTTCGACGATTTCCGGCGGCCAATCGACCCGGTCTCCACGTTCCAGGATGAACCAACGGAAGCCGAAGGCGCGCGCCGTGGCGACGACGGCCGTGGCCCGACGAAGGCCCATGAAATGATCGATGGCATTCGTTCGGGCCTCGATCATTTCAGCGCGAAAGGGCATCCGAACCAGCGTGTGACCGACGAAGGTTTGCCGCTCGGCGAGCGCAGCGAACGCATAGATCCGGTCGAATTGAGAATGCTGAATGAGGTCGCTCGGGCCGCCGTGCGCACGGATGTAAGCCGCGACTTGGACGAGCGAGCTCGGCACGCGGACCGGAGCATGATGCGGCATCGCCCACATTCGCTGAACACCCGGGCCGAAGTGCCCGGGCACGATCAGCAGCAGGGTCGCCAGGCCGATCACGGCGGCTCGAGCCACGCCGCTCTTTGGCCGGGACTCGACGAGTACCCGGCAGGAGGCAGCGCCGCACCAAGCTACGACGAAGAAATAGACGATCATCAATGGCCGGTGCGAGAGCTCGTCGGGAGTGCTGCTGCTGAAATCGAGCGCCAACCCAAAGAACATGATCAGGAAATTGGCGACCAGTAGCAACGGAAAGGCGACGTACAGCTGCTGCGTGCGCCGCCGGAGGCGAACGGCCAAGACCAACAGCAGCGGCAGAAAAACTCCCAACGTCGTGAACGAAACGTAGGGCACGCCCCATAGCAGGTTCCTCGGGCGAGAAACTTGGTTCCCCATGTGCGCGACCGCGAAATCGTGCAGCCAGCCCGGCAAAGCGAAAGACTGGATCAAGCGCAAGATCTCGCCGACGCACGAGCCATCGAAACGGATCAGCGGTACGCCCGGCACCCGCGCCGCAACGGTCAGGCCCGCGACGTAAGTGCCGCACGCGGCAACGATCCACAGCAGGCGATTTTTGCGAGTGAGGCGCGCTCGAAAGAAGATCGCGGGCACGACCAGCAGCAGGAGCGCGCTCGCAAACACGTAGTGCAGCTTGTAAACCATGACGATGGCCGCACACGCGAAGCCGGCAAACAGTTGCGAGCGGTTGCCTTGCGTGCAGCCCTTGACGACGAACAGCCAAGCAACGGCCAAGAGCGCCAAACCGTAGCTGGCACTGGGCGAAATCTGCGTCAGCCAGTGATACGACATGAACGGGTTCTGCATGCCCTGCTCGACGCCGTCCGGAAGCAGCATCAGCGCCAGGGCCGCCGCCAACCCCGGCCATGCACCCCACAGCGAGCCGAAGAATGCGTAGGCGGAGAGCCCGCTGAAGAACACACCGACCGGCGCCAGGACCGCAGCGAACGCCGTGTACGAGTCGATCCCCGAAGCCTGCTTGATGAACCCCGGCAGTAGGTACATCCCGTAGTGGTAGGGGCGCGCGGGAGCACCCGCCAAGCGATAGTCCTCGATAGACGCCGCCCCATGGCTCGCGGCGAAGATTCGGATATGAACGGCGTGGTAAAAGCCGTCGACCCAAGGCTTGAACGAAATCAGGTTGCCCTGCTCGGAGCGGGGACGAATCGAGTCTTGGCACCACAGCGTCGTGGCCACGAGGCAGAACGCGACCAGCCACAGCCCGGCCGAATCAGCGCGCGCGAGACGACGCCGCCCCGTCGCGAAGAACAGCGCGAACACGAGCGCAAGCACGCAGGCAAAGTTTGCCACGATGCCGAGCGGTGAAACCCAGGCAAGCACGAACAAAGCCGTGTTGACGACTCCGTAGCCGACCAACAAGCGCAGAGGGAGATCGAACAGCAGCCCCGACGCCAGAGTGCGAATGCTCGCAAACAGCGAACCGGTCAGGTAGAAGGCGAAGAACATCAGCTGGCAAGCAAGCAGCGCCCGAACCGAAAAGGAACCGCCCGCGGCTGCCACCCACCCGGCAACGACCGCTGCGATCAGCGAAACGCAGACGAGATCCGATTTAGCGTAAGTAACGGTCGCGCTTTGCAGCGCTTTCAGGGGCCGACTCATGGCTGCGATTCAAGAACGAAGGAGCTGATTCAGGCGTGACACCAAAGCAGGCCCTGCCAGCCCGCTCTCCTCTTGATGAAAGCGTTGGCTGCCGTAACGGCCCGACGGGTAGCCAGCCGCACACAAGCTGTCCAAGGATTCGGGGATCACCCCCGATTTCAAGAACAGATGGCTGAGGGCTTCGCCCAGCCCGCACGCTCGATAGTGCTCCTCGATGCTGATCACCCGACGCATCTTCACGATGGCGAGGGCAAGCTCATCCGGCACGGGCTCGAGCGGGAGAGTGCCTACGCTCCAAATCTCGAGCTCGTCGATCAATTCTGGAACACCGAGCTCGAATAGATTTTGTAGCACGGGCCCCATGCCGATCACGACACGACTTTTCCCCCGTTTGAGCCGGCGCCACGGGGCAAACGCAGGGATCTCGCCGGGGAGCTCCGCCGACGCAGCGAGCCGCAAGTAGTTGGGCAGTGGGTCTTTTGCCATCGCGTCCACGGCTTGAGCGACATCCGACGCCAGCAGCGGCAGATACAGCCGCATGTTCGGCAGGGCACGCAGGGCGCCTACGTCCTCGAGCGCGTGATGGGTAGCGCCCATGATGCCGTACGCGTAGCCCGCACCATTGCCGACGAGCTTGACCGGAAGCTGGTGTAAGCAGACGTCGTTGCGGATCTGTTCGTAGGGGCGGAGCACGGCAAAAACCGCTGCGCTGTACACCCACGGCAAAAGCCCCGCGCGCGCGAGCCCCGCGGCCAGTGAGACCGCGTTCTGTTCGGCGACGCCAGTGTTGATGAAGCGCTCACCATAGGCTTGCGCGACCTCCTCCAGCAGCGCGTAACCGAGGTCGGCCGTGACGAACACGAGATCCTTGCGCTGCTCGAGCAAAGCGATCATCGCGCGCGCGAATTCAGCGCGCATTTCCCGGGCCATTCACCGAGGCTGCGTGAGCGTGCGCGAGCTCGCTCAGGGCCTGGTCGTACTGTGCGTCGGTCATCGGCAGGTAGTGCGAGTGCACGGTGTCCTGCATGTAGCTGACGCCATGGCCTTTCACGGTATTGGCAATGATCACGACCGGCGCGCTACTGCTGCTCTTTGCGCGCGCACACTCGTCACGGGCGCTCAGCAGCGACGCGAAGTCGTGGCCATCGACGGCAATGACCTGAAAGCCGAACGCGCGCAGCTTCGCGTCGAGGGGTTCGAGGGCCAACACGTCTTCGGTCCGCCCGATGCCTTGGATCTGGTTTCGATCGACGATCCAGACCAGGTTGGTCAGCCGGTGATGGGCAATGAACAGCGCCGCTTCCCAAACGCTGCCCTCGTCCAGTTCGCCGTCGGAGGTCACGCAGAAAACCTGCCGCTGCTGGCGTTTCAAACGTGCGCCCAGTGCCAACCCCGCGCACACCGGCAGCCCATGTCCCAGGCTACCGGTCGCAAATGGGATCTGTTCGAAGGCATTGAAGGGCGGCAGCGCCGGCAGCAAGGTCCCATCCTGATAGAAGCTATCAATCTGGCTCGCGCTGAGCACGTTGGCCTCGGCGAACAGGGAATAGAGCGCAGCCGCTGCATGCCCCTTGGATAGGACGACCACGTCCTCGTCGTTCATCCAGGCGAACTTCAGTAGGACGAGGATCTCCGCACAGGAAAGCGAGCTCCCAATGTGTCCCGCGTTGGCCTTCTTGTACATGGCCAAGAACCGCTTCTTGACCGAGAAGGCGCGCTCCTCGAGCATGACACGTTCAGAGGCAGCGCCCGCTCGTCTCACATCCTCCGAAACTTGCGTTGCCAGCTTCGCGCCTGGGCCCTTCTGCTACTTACCGTAGCCCGCGCTCACGATGTTCGCGTGCACTGCGCTATCTGTCGCGTCAGACGGGTAACCTGCGACGATCGCACCTTCGTAGAAGGTCCCCTGACTGGCGTTGTTGTTGCTGTAACAGCAGTCACCACCGCTACCCAGGACGATGGCGCCCTGTTTCTTCATCGGTTTCTTCGAGGAGGGCAGGGAGCCGCTGTAATAGGTGTTCAACGGCAGAACCGTGGCGTCCGCGGCCTTCAGCGCAAAATTCATGGTGCCGTCGTTCTTCTCCATGGCCGTGACGTACGTTGACGTCTGGCTGAGCAGCTTATCGTTCTTGCCGCCGCCGCCTTGGGCAATCATGCCGTCTTCCATGTCGGCCATGACCCAGGGCCCTGCCCCGTTGCCCGTAGCCCACTGCGTCGAGCTACCGAAGTAGATGGCATCCATGGACGGCCCGGCCACGTACAGGCGGCTGATTTCACCGTTGCCATAGTCGTAGCAGCAGCCACCGTTGAAGTGTTTGCCGCTCGTGACCATGTAGATCCCTTGCGGAGCGCTGCCGACGGGCATGCCCTTCTTGGAGCCGTCGTTCCAATAGGCTTGCGAGGTCTTCGTGTACAGCGAGTACACCTTGTGGCCACCGACGGTCAGCGACTCGGCAGTCGCGCTCGCCGCGGTCATACCGCTGTGGCCCGGATGGGCGTTTGCCCCCTCACCCAGGGTGCTGTCGGGCGTCTCTGCTTCGAGAGAAATGCCGTGCCCAGATTGATCGTACACGCGGGTGATGGTGCAGGTCGTCCCCATGCAAAACGAGTCTTGGAGCGCGGAGTTGGCGAAGCCGCCCGGAGCCAAGACGGGAATGTCTTTGGTCGTGCCGTCCGACGCACGCTTCACCTGATACAGGTTGCCGCTGTACGCCGCCAGCAACGCGCGAGTCGTGCTGTGTGCGGCGACGCACGCGGTGTTCGCCGCGGCGTAGATATCGCAGGGCAGATTGCCGACGGGCGGACCACCAGCCGCACCAGCAGTGCCCGCGCCGCCGGCCGTGTTCGCCCCCGCACTGTTGCCCTGCCCGGCGGCTGCGCCCGTACCCCCGGCGCCTGCCGTGATCGACCCTCCGCCGGTCCCGCTTCCTCCGCTGGCAGAGCCGCCTCCGGCACCCCCGCTGCCTCCGATCGCGTCCTTGGTGAGCACGACCGTACCCGTGAGACTCACCAACTGAGGGGTGAGCGTCAGAGTGTCAGCCGATGCGCAATAGGAATAGCTCAAATCGTCCGTCTTGAGCGTATTGCCGGAAGTGGTGTAGTTGCCTTGCGGCACCGCGCTATCGGAAACCAGGCCTAACCCGCCCTGCCGGTCGACGGTGAGCGAACACTGACACTGGCCGTTCGTATCGATGCAGGTCGACGTGCTCCAGCCCAACACCTTGAACAGGTCCGAGGTTTTTTCGCACGCGACCGCGACCGACGAAACCGCCAGACACTTGGCCGCGAGCGGGAACGTGGCCGAGCCGATCGTTCGGGTATTGTCGGTGTAGGTTCCGTTGGCGTTTGCAACGAAGGTTCCGGTGGTGGTCACCGAGCCGGTCACTGGCACGGTGGGGCAAGCCAGGCTCAGCAGCGACACATCCATATCGCCCGACAATTTGAGACACGAGGACGCGACCGTCCACGAGCCAACCACGCTGCCGCCACAAGCTGCCACGCTGGCACAGCTCCCGCCGGCGTTCGCGTTGCCAGCGCTGTTGCTGCCCGCGGTCGCAGCTGTCGCGCCACCGCTCGAGCTTCCAGCAGCGCTCGGGTTGTTTCCGCCCGAGCTGTTACTGCACGCTGCGCCGATGACCATGGCGGTGAGCGCTACCCCGCCCAGGAAACCGAGCTGAACATTTCGCATGACTGACCTTCCGAAGCTGTGACTGACGACTGACGTTGAGCGCTTCGCTAGCGCGATTTTGCAACACCGCTCACGGTGTGCTGACGATCTTGAGCATGACGACACTATGACTCGGCACGTTGGCCGCGGTGTACGAGCCCGTGACCGGGCCGAGATCCTTTGCCTCCCAGAGATCCCGCACCGATGCGGCGCCGGCCGGCAATCCGAGCTGACTCCACTGCACGGTGATCGATGCGCTGGCCGAGCCGCGATTGAACAAAGCCACCGCGCGCGTGTTCGTGCCCGACAACTCCTTCGACCATACTTCCAAATTGGTCCCAGGTGTTGCCACCACACGACCTTGCTTGCCGAGCGGGTCTTGATCGACCGCGATCACCTCGGCGTTGGTGAGGATGGCCTTGGTCGCCGCGCTCATCTTGGTCAGGTCGTTGCCGGTGATCAGGGGCGACGCCATGATGGCCCACATGCTGAAGTGAGCGCGGCCTTCGGTGTCGTTCAAGCCGTTGCCGACCTCGAGCATGTCCGGGTCGTTCCAGTGCCCTGGGCCAGCCCCCGAGTACTGCTCCTTGTTGGCATCGATACAGCGAATGATCTCGCTCCATTTGGCGGAGATATCGAACGCGACGCGCCACATGTTGGCAACCGCCGGAAGCTGGATGGAGCAATTGGTGGGCGTGCAGAACGGGCCTTGGTCGCTCGGATTGATACTGTAAAAGATCGGGCGCCCGGTCGCTTTGAGCGCATCACGCATGACGGCGAACGCGCTCAGCTGCCCCTGGCATTTGTCGTACTTGAGATAGTCGATACCCCAGGAAGCGAAGGTTTGCGCGTCGGTGGTTTCATGTCCAACGCTGCCAACCCCGGCCGTGTAACCGCCATAGAGACCGGCGCAAGTTTTGGTATTGGGGGTCTCGTAGATGCCGATCTTCAGCCCCTTGCCGTGGATGTATTCGGCGAGCGCGGGGATGCCGGAAGGGAACTTGCTCGCGCTCCACTTGAGCTTTCCGCTCGCGTCTCGACCATCCATCCAGCAATCGTCGAGATTGACGTACTCGTAGCCGACGGCTTTCATGCCCGTCGAAACGAAGGCGTCTGCCATGCTCTTGACGACCGTCTCGTTCAGGCCGCTGCAGTTGAAGGCATTCCATGAGTTCCAACCCATGGGCGGTGTCGCGCCAACTACGGACGAGCCGCCGCTCGAGCCGCCAGCGCCGGCGGCGCCACCGGAGTGGGCGCCACCCGACCCGCCGCTTCCACCGCTCGAAGCGCCGCCGGTCCCGCCTTTACCGCCGCCGCCCGAGGCACCCGCGCTCGCGCTCGTGCCGCCGGTGCCAGCAGTTACGAGGAGGCCGGCTGCGCCACCGGACATGCCACCGCTTGCCGACGCACCTCCGGCGGGATTGGCGCCACCGGAGCTCGACCCGGCGCTGCCCGCTTTGCCCCCGGAGCTGGGCGCGCCACCGCTGCTCGGCCCGCCTGCGCCCGGGCCGCCCGCTGCGTTGAATTCCCGACCATCGCTCCCCGAGCAGCCCAATCCGGAGACGAGACCAGCCAATGCGCACCAGCGCGGTACACGTTTCAGGTAATGGCCCGACAGACTTCCCAACATCATCACGACTTTCCTCGATCGCAGGCACTGCGCAGACACTCGCGTCGCGGCAGGCAGACAATGAACCAAAATCTCACCGACGGAATTCAGGCGCGTTGGGCGCCCATCTGGTCGCAAGCCGAAGCCGTCTCGACGGTCTGCGTGTCTAATCCCGTCCCCGGCGTCGGCGAGCCAGATGCCGTTTGGGCGTCGCGGTATGTAGCAGACTGGCGCTTCCGCGACCTGCTACTCGAAACGCGCAGTTCGCTTACGCTCGCCGAAACGTCGAAATGAGTCTTGGTCATCTGTCATACCTTTCGTGATCGAGAGCAGCGAGCGATCGCGCCGATCGATTTCAGAACGACAATCGCCGGCAATTCGCGACACGTGCGGTGTCAGCGCCTGGCTCCGTGATCATGCCAGTAGCCCTGCGATCTGGCCTGTGCCCGTATCGCTACCCAGGTTCGGTAGCTCGCGGTTCAGGTCGCGAATTGCAGCGGGGATGAGGGTATTGAACAGCTGGTTGTTGGTGACATTGCCGGCGCCGATGTACGCGCCTTGTTTCAAGTAGCCGCCGGCATCTCCCGCGATGATGTGGGGCACGTTCCTGAAACTGTGGCTGATGAGCCCGTCCGCGACGTGGTCGGTCGGCATGAGGAAAGATTTGTCGAACAAGCCCTGGGCCTTGCCCGCATCGAGCCCGAGGAGCAGCCGAGCGTGCCGCGATACATCCATTGAAGGGGGCAATGTCAGCCGCCGCCTACTTCCGTCGGGAGTTCGACCGGTGTGCTGTACGGGCCCCCTTGACGACCGGCATAGCGCGTCGACGACAGCGAAATCGCGCGGGCAGCACGGCGCAACGCGCGATCGGAATGATCGTTGCCTCAACCAACAGCGCGTTCGCCGCACGAGTGGAGATGTCGTCGAATGGTTTTACCGAGGTCACAGGGGTGGCGCAGTGAAGTCGAGATTGCCGTTGACAGTCGTGCCCGCCGATCATTGAAAGCTCGATGTTCGGGTGAGGCTTGGAGGTAAGGTGCTTGCCATTTGTGCGGCATGTCCGAGCCGCTTAGGAAGCAACAGAAGCTCCGGCCGAACCTGCCGTTGCGGTTGGCCCGGGAGGGGGGGGCAATTTTTGTCCCTGAACGCCTGCCCGCGCGTGCCGGTAGAGTCATGCCTGCAATGGCGGCAGAATCGGATTTCCGTCGCTCGAAGCGGCAAACGTGCCGATTGTCAGTGAGCGCGCCCTCCACACCCGGTGGACTCCATCACTGCAATCCGAAGTGTCGCAAGCCTCGACACAACAACACTAGTCACAGTGTCGGCTCGAGCCAATTTCCGTCGGTTCGATTTGCATTGCCCCGCGATCATGCGGACGCAAGCGGATTTTCCGACGGACTGACACCGATTTAGCCATTGCACCTAGGAGTGAACGGGTTGGGGGCGCCTAGGTGCACACACTGCACGAATTAGCGCGCTCACACCCGGAAGGAAGTCGAATGATCGCGGTTGCTCTTAGTCCCAAAGCTCGTGCGCTGATCCAAGCGGATCGCGATGCTTGCCGCCCCACAGCGGCGGATCGCGAAAGGATCACAGCTGCATTGCGTGCACGGCTTGGCGCGAGCGTACTGCCCGTGGAGGCGCCGATCCGCAGTCGGGTGCTGTCCAGCGCGCAGCGGCGATCTGCAACTGCCTTCGGGATGTGTGTCGTCGGCTCCATGCTATTTCTCTCTCGGCGCCCCAGTGCGACGCTCGAGCAGGCAACACAGCCACGAAACAAGCCCGCGCCGGCCTTGGTCTCGGCGACTGCGATGGCGATGGCACCCGAGCTACCGCGGCCCAGCGAAGCACCAGCTCAGGCTACAGTGCCAGTTCAAGCTCCGGTGCAGGCACTCGTCACCGCGCCTGCTCAACGCAAACTGGCCGCCAGCGCGCCTCGGCGTCTCTCCAACGTGGCCGCGCCGCCTGCACTGGATCCGCTCGCCGAAGAGGTTCGGCTGCTATCCAGCGCCATGAACCAACTGAGCTCTGGACAAGCCGAGCTCGCCCTCGCGGTGCTGGAAGAGCACCAGCGGCGGTTTTCGAGCGGCGCGCTCAGCGATGAACGCAACGCAGCCAAGGCTCGCGCCCTTTGCGTGCTGCACCGCTTCAATGAGGGCCGAGCCGCGCTGGCTCCGTTATCCGCAGGCACTCCGCTCGCCGCGCGAGCGAAGCAAGACTGCGATTCGGCGCCGCTGCGGGTCGCAGCGCCCACTTTTTCACGCCGGGCCGAGCAGGAATAGCCCGCTCAGGGCCGCTCCGCGCAGCGCTCGATTATTGCTCAGAGCCAGACGCCGCGGCATCACAAAGCTGTTTGGCGCGCCCGGCCGCGGGTGATTGTGGGGCCAAGTGAGAGAGCTCCGCGCGTCCTTCACTGACGCGCTTCAAAGTACAAAGAGCCTGCGCTCTCACGGCTCGCCGCTCGACAGCGAGCATCCCGTTGGGAAACTTGCGCTGATGTTCATCGAGCAACTTCAGCGCGGCTCCGGCGCGCCCCGATCGAAGGTCGCTGGTCGCCCGCGACAGCAGCGCGACTTCTTGCGCCAGACGGTCATTGGGTCGCTGGGCTGGTACTTGCGGATCGAGTTTGGCCGCGTGCGCTGGTTCTGGAGCGAGCGGCGCTTGCGTTTCGACAGCGGACGACAGCGCGGTAATGGCCGCGGCCGCGGGCTGAGCCGCGACGGAGGCGCTTGCTGGCGGAGCCGAGGTTTGGCTCGTTGAGTTCGGTCGCAAGCCCCACACTGCCGCCCCACCGACCAGCGCGATGCCGACGGTCAGCGACGCGATCAAGCTCCAGCTGCTCGCGGCGTGAGGTGCAACGGCTGCTGGCAACGGAGCGTGCTGTACCGCGCTCGGGGCAGCCGCGGGGCCTAGATGAGCATCGAGAAACGCTTCGAGCCGCTCGCGTTCGCCCGCCGGAGCGCGCATTTCCAGGCGCCCTTCCTCGATCACTGCTCGAGCTTTTGAACTGAGAGCGGACATGAGCATCAGGTTCCCTTGGTTCGCGCCTCGTGGCGCGCCAATGCTGCCTCGAAGTTCTGCCTCGCCACTCGAAGCCGAGAATAGGCCGTGTTGAGAGGAATCCCGAGAACCTCCGCGGCCTCCGGGACTGAAAGGTCTTCGACATCGACTAACGCGAAAATTTCACGCTTGGGCGGTTCCAACTGATCGAGCAGTGACATCAGCAGCTGAAATCCAGCGTTCCGTTCTGTACTTTCTAAGGGCGTGGGCTCTCGCGAGAGTGCCTCGCCGTCCCCGGGCGGGCCTGAGCTAGCGTCCGCGTGGGCTCGCCGAGCGCGACGATGATTGCTGGCGGTCCGCCGAACGACGCTATAAATCCAGCTGCGCAGGGATTCTCGTTTTTCAACGGTGTGTAACTTGGCGTGAATGACCAGAAACACTTCCTGAATTAGGTCATCCATACCACTGGGCTGAATCCCGAGGCGCCGAGCGGACGACCATACGAAGTCGAAATACTCCTGGTAGACCGCCTTGAACGGGGGAATTTCCGGCGGCTGGGGCGCACGGCTGGGTGCTGCCGGGGCTTCATTCCCGGGAAAGCCAGCTGTTTCGATGATGCGACCGGCCATACTTCAACTCATCATGCAGTAGCGGGGGCCCGGGTTCTCCGTCAGAAAATCCACTGGGACCCAATTGTGATTGTAGCCGCAACGGGACGAAGCCGCTCGACTAGAATTGTTTGATTCGGGCTCCCTGGCGGTAGCGGAGAGGTGAGCACCGGCAGTGAGATACTGACCTCCGGTCGCGCGAATTGGATTTCTCCGTCGAGGCCGGCCACCAAACCCAGCCACGGGGCGATCCGGAGGCGGGCCTGCGCGCCGATACCTACAGCAGCCCACGTCGCCGTATCGCTGTTGGAGACCAGGTTTGTCCCACTGCCACGCTCCGTGAGGTGCTGCACCGACATCAGCACGCACGGAGCGACCTCGAAACGAGAGCCGAAAACGTCCCGACAAGCGCGGGCTCCGACGGTAAAACGATTGAACGTTACGTCGTAGTCGCCCAAATTGGCGACTGTCTCACTTTGAGGAGCCCAGAATTTCCCCTCTGCGAGAAATCGCCAGCCATCGACCGAGAAGCCCGCGGCGAACCCCAAGCCCAGGCTGACTTGCTGCAATGGCCCGACTCCCAAGGCGCCGACGGGTGCAAGCAAGAGCAGGCGCCATTGCCTCGGTGATTCGGGGTTGGTACTCGGCGGAGGCGCCGGCGGTGATGCCTCACGGGGCGGTGGCGTCGCAGCTGGCGGCGGGGCCGAGGGCTTGTCGCGTTCGTTGCTGCCCCGAGTGGGCTCGCCCGTCGTCGGCGTGGCGCCGGCGAGGTCCCGTTCACTGAGTGGCTCTTCGGAGCTCAGCAGCAAGGCCAGCGCGACGGCGGTTGCACCGGCAAGATCCTTACATGATTTACCCTCGATGTTTCGCACGGCGGAGAAGTCGCCGTACTGGATCTCCAGCCGCAGGCGAAATAGGCCATCACTTGGCTGGGTGATGGTCGCGTCCGCTCGCAGCGTGTTGGGCATCGCCCGACTCGAGCCGGCAATTTTATATACGCGGGCCAGCACGGTCTCTGCACTGGGACAGCTTTCGAGCGCGTTCCATTTCAACTCGATCGGGGTCGTGGCTTGCGCGCTGGCTCGGCCAGGGTATGCCCAGCCGACTGCGCACAGCACACCGACCACGGCTCGGCTCACACCCCGCATGCGCTCACGGGGTCGCGGGGGTCGGAGCGAGCGTCGCACTGATCGAGACGTCGTCCACATACAGGCTTGAATTCGCGGGCGTAGCCGATTCCGCCCAATCGCCGACGTACCATTGCGTGAATTTGGAAGCGTCGGACTTCAAATTCGCTTGCTCGAACAACAGCACGCCGTCTTGATACAAAGCGATCTTCCCGCTCGCGTCCGTGGCGCGCTTCAAGAATAGCTCGATGTGAAACCAGCTCCCAATAGGGATGCGTTTGTGGTCCGCGCTGCGGTAGGTACCCTCGTTCGCTGGGGCCAGTGGGTCCTTGACCACTAATTCCCAATCCCCCGCCTGCGCCCCCTTCACTAACGAGACGTCCCAGAGACCGGGCAGAACCTGGTTGGGCCCATCACCCCCGGTAAAGTGCCACAGATTCCAGGGACTCGGGGCCTCGGTCAGAGCTTCTGGGATCAAATACCAGGCGCCGTAGTACGCGGACTCTGGGAAGACACCTTGGCGCACGCAACGGGTCTGATTCTGGGCGCCACCGATGACCTTGAATTCGGCGGCCACATGCCCACCATGGTGGTGGTCCGTGACGACCACGTAACGCGAGTCACCGTAGCAAAAGCCCGCAACCTTTTCATAGCCGCAAAAGCCGTCTTCGAAGCTGGTTGACCAAGGCACGGTGACCGGGTCAGTCGGCTGCGGACCTTGCGAAGCGCCGCCGTCCGAAGCACCGCCGTCCGAAGTTTCACCCTCGACCTGGCATTGCCAGTTACCGGCACTCATCTTCTTGGAGGTACAGGCACCCAGCAGGGCCAGGGCCAGGGCCACTAACCACCAGACCGAGCCAGCACGCGGCCGCCTGCGCAAAAATGCAACAGACCCGGAGCGCCTTCGCTTCGAGGACCGGCGTTCAGTGGGGACCCTAGGGCGCACGACCATCTTTCGAGAATTGGAAGCGAATGACCGTCACGTCTGGGAAGGTGTTCCAAGCTACCACTTCGGTCAGCCGCCAAGCTCACGACTGTGCATGGAATAGCATCGCTCACCTTCGCTGCCCACTCTGCCTACATGGCGGCGGCCGCCGCGACTCCCGATTTTCTTGCAGACGCGCTCACTCCTTGGGACGCCGGACCGGTTATCCGGGGTGCGCGCTCCACTGCCGCGAGCACGCCGGGCTTTTTACAATCTGCCGACCGCGGTCGATTGTCCGACGGAAATCGACCTCTGCTCCTATTGCCCCACGTGGGTTGCTATTCGAGCGAACTCGGAAGTTCGGCACTCGAGCTCTCGAGGCTCGCGCGCAGGGCATTTGCGCATGCTCCGGTGAGCAAGAGTTTGCTCGACGGGATTGGCCGGGTGCCAACACTGCATTCGATAACTGGCGCCACTCTCAGCGACTTCGACGATCTTTCGTCCGCCTGCTGAGAGCGCCAAGTCATCAACGAGATGCAATCAGAACCCACCACATTTCCGAGCGTCGCGTGCTCCGGCAGGGGCTTTCGCATCGAGTTCGAGTACGTGCAGCGAACGCTGCGCCGGCTCGGCACCGAGCGCTCGGAAGTGGACGACTTGGCTCAGGAAGTATTCTTGGTCTTGCATCGGCGCTGGTCCGAGTACGACCAGAGTCGCCCACTTCGGCCGTACTTGTTCGGCGTCGCCGTGCGCATTGCATTGGCGAACCAGCGCAAGCGCGCACGCGAGGTGGCGCTCGGAAACATCGAGCTCAGTGACGACAGGCCCAGCCCCGAAGAGCTCCTGAGCAACAAAGAAACGCGTGCATTGGTGCAGGCTGCGCTCAAGCGCATCCCACTGCCCAGGCGCACCGTGCTGATGATGCACGAGCTCGATCGCGTGCCGGTGACCGAGGTGGCAGCGACGCTCTCTATCCCGCTTTTTACGGTCTATTCGCGGCTGCGCAAGGCGCGCGAAGAGCTCAAGCAGGAGACGCAGCGCATGCTGACTTCGAGCAACGAACGGCGCGAGCTGCGTTGCATGGCGACGGCGCCGCGCTAAACTCGAGACCAGCGTCAAGCTCGAAGGGAGGACAATCTGGTCCCCTAGGCGCTGAGTAGCAGCGCGATACGGTCATCCTGCTCAGCAAGATGACCATCGAGCTTCTGATTCACGCCATCGTGCGGCAAACGACGATCCTGATCGCGCAGCTGGCCACGTCGGGCGGCGTTCGGGCGCCGCTCGCCCACATCGCCGACCAAGTGTTCATCGAACTGGTCCGTGAGATTGAGCGTCAGGGGATCAGTCGAATGGTGGGCGCCGATATGTTCGGCATCGGGCTCCGCACCTACCGGCGCAAGATCCAGCGCCTCAGCGAGAGCTCGACTGACCGCGGTCGCTCACTGTGGGAGGTCGTGCTCGAGTACATCAAGGCTCAAAATCTGGTCACACGTCGCGAGATCCTGGATCGCTTCCCGAACGACGACGAAGCGCAAGTCAGGTCGGTGATTCGTGACCTGTGCGATAGCCAACTGGTATTCTGGACCGGCGCGGGCCAAAATCAGTCGTATCGCGCGGCCTTGGACGAAGAACTCGCGACCCTGCAGCGCAAGCTGGGTAACGAGGGTGCCGAGGAGTTGGTGATTTCCTTGATGTATCGCGAGGGACCGCTCACGCTCGCCGAAATCGTCGAGCGCGTGCAGGCGGAGGCCTCAGTGCTCGAAGGCACGATTCAGCGGCTGGTCGCCGACGGTCGCATCCAAGCCTCGGAGGTAAACGGAGTACCCCGCTACAGCGCTCACGCGCTGGTAGTTCCAATCGGCGCCGCGGTCGGTTGGGAGGCAGCCGTCTTCGACCACTTCAAGGCGCTCGTGGCCACGGTCCTGAGTCGGCTCAACGAAAATCGGGCGACCGCGCTCGACGACCGCGTCGGCGGCGGCACGTACACGATCGACGTGTGGCCCGGACATCCGATGGAGACGGAGGTATTCGGCACGCTGACTCGCCTGCGCAGCATGCTCTCCGAGATGCGCTTGCGCGTGGCGCAAATCAACGCTGATCGGGACGTTCCGGCGACGCACACCCGAGTCGTGATTTACGCTGGCCAATGCCTGTTCCATGAAGAAGAAGACAGCGAAGATCATGCTGAATGAGACCAAGCGGCGGCTCGCGATCCTGCTCGCCGCGCTGGCCTTGGTGTCCGGCTGCAAGCCCGAGAGCAGCGAGCCCACCGGCGGCGAGACTCATTTTCTGACCCGCTGCGAACCCGGCGCCAACGACTGCGGCGACCGGCTGACCTGCGTGTGCGGAGTGTGCACGCTGCCCTGCGCGGAGCGAGCCGCGTGCGAGGCCTTGCCCGCCGCGCAGTGCATGCCTTCGACCTGCACGCTCGTGAACCCCACTGCGCCGGGAGTTTGTGAGGTCTCTTGCGTCGTCGACGCCGACTGCGCGGTGGTCTCGGCAGCGCATCACTGCGAGCAGGGCGTCTGTCGCGCTGGCTCGCTCGCCAGCGGGGGTGCCGGGGGCACGAGTGAGCCACCCGACGGCGGCGCGGGCGCGTGCAATAGCGGAACCGTGCCTGCCAATCAGGTGCTGATCATCGGCGATAGCTTCTTCGCGACCACGCACCAGATCACGGCCTACCTGGAAAGCCTTGCCCGCGACGCGAGCGCGGTCTCGGTTGGCGAACGCTATCGAGATCGCTCGAGCTTGGTCGCCAATGCCCTCGCCCTTGGCGGGAGTGGCCTCGCGGATCAATACACGAGCGGCGTTTCCGAAGCCGAGGTCAAGGTCGTGGTCATGGACGGCGGCGGCGCGGACGCGCTGCTCGGATCGTGTGACAGTGCCAACGCCAGCTGCGCCGTCATTGCCGCCGCCGCGGCCGCCGCGCAGTCGCTGTTCGCGAAGATGGCGACGGACGGTGTGGAGCAAGTCGTGTACGCCTTCTACCCCGATCCGGGGGATGCCAGCGTCAAAGCCAAAATCGACGCGCTCAGGCCATTGATTCAGAGCGCGTGTGAGAGTGCGCCGCTCCCTTGTCACTGGCTCGATCTGCGACCCGTGTTTGCCGGTCACTACGCCGATTACGTTCAGGCCGATCAGCTGAACCCGACGGACGCAGGCGCACGAGCGAGCGCCGAGGCAATCTGGGCGACGATGCAGCAGTATTGCATCGCGCAGTAGCGTTAGCATTGCACTGAATCCCAATGGCTCTTCGAGCCAGCGGCGGAGCTCCGATCCCAGAAGGGTCGGGAATGGGGGCGCCGCAAAAATTCGTCAAAAGGCGTGCTCTCCCCGACAGTAGTTGCGGATCGATTGGAGCATTTTCATGCAGCGTAACCGCCGAGCCTTTTCCGCAACGTCGGCTCCGGCGGAGCGACGCGCTTCGAGTGGACCGAGCGGGGCTCCGACCGAACGGAGGCGCTTCCAGCAATCACGATAGTAACGAGACCATCCAATGCGATTCGACAATCGGGCGATGAGGCTCTGCCCTGTCAGAACATCGTGTGGTCGGAGAAAACGGGGCCACACGCGCGATCCGGACAATTCGAGTAAGCCCGCGCATTTTATCGACGGATCGGATATCCACGGACTATTGCTCGATGTGCAACGTGTCAGGACCCTACTCATTCTTACCTCGTTGGTCGCGGCCTGCGCCTGTAGTAGCCGAACTCCGGAAGGTGCGAACGTAGGAGGGAGCACCAGCAGCGGGGGAGTGCTCGCTAGCGCGGGCGTAGAGCAGTCAGCAGGCGTTGCAGGGAGCGCCGCGGGAATCCACGCGGGCGCGGGCGGGGCCATCCCTTCCAATGGCGGCTCGAGTTCCGGTGGTGACTCGGCACGCGCCGGTGCAACCGGCGCCATGGCAGGCGCCGGAGGCCTCGGTGGCTCCGCAAATGGGCCGGGTGACGCGGGCGCGAGCGGCAGCGCAGGTGTGGCCGGTGGGATAACGGGCCCATGGCCGCCCTCCGCGACCTTCTCGAACCCCAGTCTGTGGCAGGACTTGCCGGACGAAGAGGTCATCCGCGTCGATGACATCTTCTACATGACCGCTTCGAACATGCACTATTCGCCCGGGGCGCCCATCCTTCGCTCTTGGGATTTGGTGAATTGGGAATACGCGGGTCACGCGGTCCCGGTTTTGGATTTTTCGCCAAAGTACGACCTAAACGGCGGTCAAGCGTACATCAAGGGCACTTGGGCTTCGTCGTTGCACTATCGCAAGTCGAACAAGACCTTCTATTTCTTGGGCTGCATCGAGTTCAGCAAGACCTATATCTACACCGCGCCCGCGGCCGAAGGTCCCTGGCAAAAGAAAGCCAGCATCAACAACTGCTACTACGACGCTGGCTACCTGATCGACTACGACGATTCGCCGGACGACACGATGTACGTCGCCTACGGAAGCGGAAACATCAGTGTCGCCCAGCTCAGCGCCGACGGGCTATCGCAAGTAAAGACGCAGCAAGTGTTTTCGCCCAACGGCGCCTACCCGCTCGAGGGCTCACACTTCTTCAAATACAAGGGCAATTATTACATCACTCCCACTCGCCCTGCAGACGGGGAGTTCGTGCTCAAATCCAGCAGCGTGTGGGGGCCGTATACCGCCAAGGCGATCATCGACAAGACCAAAGGTCCGATTAGCGGCGGTGGGGTTCCCCATCAGGGCGCCTTCCTCCAAACCCAAAAGGGCGACTGGTACTACATGGGTTTTCAGGACGCTTTCCCAGGTGGCCGCGTGCCCGTGCTCGCGCCGGTGACGTGGAGCGCCGACGGTTGGCCCAGCGTGCAGCTCGTTGGCGGCGCTTGGGCTGCCAGTTACCCGTATCCGGATGTGCCACGCCCGCCACACGCGACGAAGTCCCAGACGGGCAAAGAGACGTTCACCGGCACCGCTCTCGCTCCGGAATGGGAGTGGAATCACAACCCAGACAACACCAAGTGGTCGCTCGACAACGGGATCACGCTGCAAACGGCGACCGTGACCTCGGATCTGTACAGCGCTCGAAATACGCTGACCCATCGCAATATCGGTCCGCAATCAACGGCCACCATTCAAGTCGACATCAGTGCCATGAAAGACGGCGACATCAGCGGTCTGGCGCTGCTTCGGCACATGTCGGCCTACGTTGGGATCAAGAAATCCGGCGGCTCCAGCAAAGTGGCGATGGTAAGCGGCTTGGCCATGAACACCAGCGGCTGGGCCACTACCAGCACGGGCACAGAAGCCGCGAGCAGCCCCATTTCGGGCACGCAGGTTTGGCTACGCGCGACCCTCGATGCAAGACCGGGCACGGGTCGGCAGGGCAAATTCTCCTACAGCACCGACGGCACGACCTTCACGTCCATCGGTCCGGCCTACACGCTGAACGCTGACTGGCAGTTCTATCCCGGTTATCGTTATGGCATTTTCAACTTCGCGACCTCAGCGCTCGGCGGGTCGGTCACGGTCAAGAGTTTCGAGCTGACGGTCCCATGACGGGCGCAGCGTCGAGGCGTTGAACGAACCGGCAACGGGCCGGAGCTTTGGCAATCGCAGACGAAAACCGCCGTGGACACCGGGCTCGATTTCGTCGTACCCCCTGACCCCGTCGACCGCTTCGAACGGGCGCGCTTACGTTCTTCCGACGGATCCGGCGTTGCGGCGCTACTGCAGGGGGCCGACGTTGGTTCGTGCAGACTAGCTGATTTACCCATCTTTATTCGGAGAACCGTCCATGACCCAGCTCGATTCACGGAACGCCATTTGGCCTCGTTGTAGCCATGGCCTCCTCGCGAGCGTCGTCGCGCTCGCCGGATTGAGCGTCGCGGGGGCCGCCAGTGCCCAAACGCTCACCGTGGACGCTTCCACTAGTCCTAGCGGCAATCCGCATTTTTGGTCTGCCTGCGTCGGCACCGGAACGGCGAGCCTCACGCTGCGGGCGGACTTGCAAACGCACTACAAGCTCGCAAACCGCGAGCTTGGCATGTTGCGCGTGCGAGGCCATGGCGTCCTCAATGACGACGTCGGGATCTTCCACGGAACGGGCAGCACGCCCACCTATGACTGGACCAAATTCGACACTTATCTGGCCGCAATCGCTGCGGCGGGCATGCGCCCGATGATTGAGCTCAGCTTCATGCCGAAGGATCTGGCCAAGTCCGGTGATAGTCGCGACCCGGCCAGAGACCTCACGGTCTACCAGAAATTCATCCAAGCCGTCGTCCAACACGCAGTGGACAAGTACGGCGCGGCCGATGTGAGCAAGTGGTACTGGGAGGTCTGGAACGAGCCGAACTATGCCGGGTTTTGGAACGGCACGATGAACGACTACTTCTCGATGTACGACGCCGCCGCGGCTGGCGCGGTGGCGGCTCTGCCCAACATCATGATTGGCGGGCCCGCCACCACGCAGGGGTCGACCACGCAGATGGGCGACTTCTTGAAGCACGTGAAGACCTCGGGAGCGCGGGTGACGTTTCTCTCGTCTCATGCGTATCCCGGTGGCGCGGGAGCCACCGCCGCTGCCAATTTCGGTATCAACGACAACAACGGCCGAGTCGGTGTCATCACGGGCAATGGCTACACGACTGACCAGCTCGAATCGCTCAACACTGAGTGGAACTCGGCTTATACCGGCCAGGGTGGCAACACCACCGATAACAACGTGAGCATGGATACGCATGTGAACGCGGCGTTCATTCTGAAGTCGGTCAAGTTACTCGCCGACCAGAACAAAGGCGATAAGCCGCCGCTGTCCATCTTCTCGTACTGGTCAGTATCGGACGTGTTCGGCGAAGCCAACGGCGACGCTGGCTCTTACATCCAGCAGCAAGGCGGCGGCACACTGCCGTTTGGATCGGTGTTCGGCCTCCTGACTTACCAGGGCATGCGCAAGGCCGCCTACAACGCCTTCAAGATGCTCAATTACACCGGCTCGAAGCGGCTGGCCGTGACGGGCGGCAAAGGGACGAGTGATGGGGTTGACGCGATGGCCACTGCCTCCGCTGACAACAGCGAAGTCGCCATCATCGTTTACAACTACTACTCGACCATCAACACGACGGGGTCCGATAGCGTGACCGTGAACGTGAACAACCTGCCGTTCGCGGGCAAAAACATCTTCGTTACACAATTCGCGATCGACGCCGACCACAGTAACCCGTACGGCGTCTGGGCCACTCAGGGCAAACCCAAAAATCCGACCGAAGTTCAGTGGCAAGCCATGCGCCAGGCGCAACACTTGGCGCTCGCGACTCCGGTGACTACCGTGCCAGGCGCTGCGACTTACTCAGCCACGCTGACCGTGCCGAAGCAGGGAGCGGCGATGATCCTGCTGGGCTTGAAGCGGCCCGTGACTGGGCGTGACGGTCTCGCGGAAATCGAAGCCGAAGATTACGATGGCCAGTCCGGCGCGACCAAAGAGGAGAGCAAGGACACTTCCATGGGGCAGTCCATTGCGGCGGCCGCCAGCAGCTACGTCTTCTTCGACAATGTGGACTTCAGCGATGCCGGCGTCGATAAGGTCGACTTGCGTGTCAACGCACAAGCCGCGACCACCATCGAGTTGCACGCGGACACCCAGACCGGCACCCTGATCGGCAAGTGCAGTGTAGCGGCCACGAATGGGATGTGGGCGACGCAGTCGTGTGCGCTCACCAAGACTAGCGGCGTTCACACCGTGTATGCCGTCTTTAGCGGCGCGCTACGCTTGAACTCTGTGAAGTTCCAATTGGGCGATGGCGACGGGACGGGCGGAACCGGCGGGACGGGCGGATCGGCGGGCGTAGCCGGCGGGGGCATGACGTCCGGAGCTGGCAGCAGCGGAATGTCGAGTGGCGGAGCGCCCAGCACGGCGGCGGCGGGAACGACCTCGACGGGCGGCTCCGTGACGCCGGCCGGTGGCTCACCAGCAGTGAGCGCTGGTGCCGCGGGCAGCGTGGCCAGCGCCGGGCTAGGCGGCCAGAGTGCAGGGGTGAAACCTGCCGTTCCGACGAATGATAAGGGCTGCGGCTGCCGGGTGGCGCCCCAACGCGCACTAGGCCTGGCCGGGACAGCCGTCCCTGGCCTCGCCATCGTCGGCTTGTTGCTCCGGCGGCGCCGCCGCTCGCGCGGTTGATCGGCAACGCTTCAACTGCCCCCCGCGCACAGTCGCTCTATCCAACAGTCCCTGCTTTCGGTCGAGAAGCCCATGCGGATCCAGCCAATCACTTGCACCATTGCTCTCTTGCTCGCGGCCTGCTCGAGCAACAGCCCTTCGGGTTCCAACAACGCTGCCACCAGCGGGGCGGGCGGAGCACTCGGGACCACCAGCGGTAGCGGGGGCATGTCGGTCGCGTCAGGCGGCAGCGGCCCCAGCACCTCGGGCAGCGGCGGCACGGCGACGAACGGTGGCAGCACCGCGACGGGCGGTACCACCAACGCCGCAGGTACCGGCCAAGGCGGCATTTCCTCGAGCGCGGGCACTCCCGGTCTGGGCGGCAGTGCTGGCGCCGGTATCGCGGGCGCCGCGGGCGCCGCGGGCGCCGCGGGGAGCAGTTTCGTTCAACCCCCTTTAGTTACTTCGACCGCCGGGGCCTATTGGGTGACCAGTGGCGCGCTGACCGAGACGGCGAGCGGAACTGCCGACGTGACCGTCAACGACACTTCTACGGCTCAAACCTGGGAGGGTTTCGGCGCCGCGTTCAACGAAAAGGGCTGGGACTATCTTGCCCTGCTCAGCGCCGCCGATCGGGCTACTGCCCTCAATCTCCTTTTCGGAAGGGAAGGGTGCAACCTGACCTGGGGCCGTATTCCAATGGGCGCGAGTGACTACTCGACCGACCGCTACTCCCTCGATGAAGTGCCCGCGGGTCAGACCGACACTTCAATGGCAAGCTTCTCGACCACTCGGGACGAGCAAAAGCTCATCCCTTTCGTGAAAGCCGCACAGGCCGTCAAAGGTGATCTTCGTTTCTGGGCCAGCCCGTGGTCGCCGCCCACCTGGATGAAGGACGGGCCGTTCAACGACGACTCGCCCTTCGACGGCGGGACGATGAAGAAAGACGACGCGACACTCGCGGCCCACGCTCTCTACTTCGTCAAGTTCGTGCAGGCGTACGCCCAGAAGGGGATCAAGATCGAGGTCGTTTCTCCTCAGAATGAACCCGGATACAGCGGCACCTACCCCACCTGCGGCTGGGCTCCCGCGACGTACGCGACGTTCGTTGGCAAGCACCTAGGCCCCGCTCTCAGCCAAGCCAACCTGGACACGAAGATCATGCTTGGCACCTTCAACGCAGGAACGGGCGACACATCGATCGTCAGCACCGTGATGGGCGACGCCACCGCGAGCGCCAAGATAAGCGTGCTTGGTTATCAGTGGGGCATGCTGGGCAACGTCAAGGCCGATCAGAAGTATACGCGCCCCATTTGGCAGACTGAGCACAAGTGCGGCAACTATCCCTGGGAGACTCCGTTCAACGACAAGACAGCCCCCAACGACAACGCGTACGCGGTCGAGAGCTGGGGCCTTTTCCGAGACTGGATCAAGGCCGGCGTCACCTCTTATAGCGTCTGGAACATGGTGCTCGACACGGCGGGCGTCGGGATCGACTCCAAGCGAGTTTGGCCGCAGAACGCTCTGCTCACGGTGGATACGGCCACCAAGAAGTTGAACGTCACGCCGGCCTATTACGTGTACCGCCACTTCTCGCAGTTCGTCGCGCCGGGCGCCGTGGTACTCGGCACCACGGGCGGAGACGCAATCGCTTTCAAAAACCCCAACGGCACCATCGTCACGGTCATGTACAATACCGGTGCCGCGAAGTCGTACTTGGTCGCCGTAGGCGGGAAGAAGCTACAGTTCCAGATGCCGAGCGGCGGCTGGGCGACGATCACGAAGTGATTGCGCGACCGGAGCGACGACGGAGAGCCAGCCCGAGAGCGCCGAATGCGAGCAACGAAAAACGTAGCGCACCGCGCTCGGTGTTGCCGGCGAGCGCGCAGTTGCAGCCTTCTGCAGAGCCAGTATCTCCCATCGAACCTTTGTTGCCGGCGCTCGGTGCACCGGCGGAGTTGGTGCCCGAGGTCGTCGCACCGCCGGCTTGCGTAGACCCACCCGCCGCGCTCGCCGTTCCCGCGCTGCTCACGCTTGCACCACCGCCACCGCTCGCTCCTCCACCGGCCCCGGGCGTACCTCCGCTCGGCGAGCCGCTCGCGCTGACGCCCATACCGGCGCTTCCGCCACTCGTTGCCTGGCCCCCTCCACCACCAATCGAGGGCGCTCCCGCGGCGGAGCTTCCTGCGCTGCCGCCACTGCCGCCGCTGCCGCCGGGTGGACACGCGGCGGCCTCAGGGTCTGCGCTTCCGACCTGATCGAGCCCCAGGAAACTGACGGCGGTGTTCACATCCCAGCTCACGCCGTGACCAGCGCCGTCGACAGAGAAGGTTTCGAGCACGCCAAAGCCGCACTGGCTTTTCCAGAGCTCGTGCGTGCCGCCAAACTTGCTGTCAGTGGTCGTGGGTGCGCTGCTCAGTGCAAGCAGGTTCGTCCACTCTTTGACGGCTTCGGCTAAATTCTTGTAGCTGATCGTGGTGTCAGCCGTGCCGTGCCAGAGCTGCAATCGCGGTCGATGACCGGTGTAGCCAGCGAACATCGCGCGCACGAGGTCGCCCCATTGTTGGGCGGTCTTGGTTACCTGCCCGCCCGCGCAGGGACCACTCCATTGACCATTGCTTGCCACATCACCACTGTAGTCGACTGCCCAGCAACCACAGGGCACCCCTGAAACAGCCACGCCGGCGGCAAACAGATCGGGGTACACACCCATCAGCGCTTGGGTCATCATCGCCCCCGAAGAGCCACCGAACGCGTAGACGCGAGTGGCATCGGCGGAGTACTTGGTCAGGGTGTAGCGCACCATTTGGGCGATCGCGTGCGTGTCGCCACCGCCATCGTGCTTGAGCGATTTCGCTGAGCCCACGTCCCAGCAATTGTGCCCGGTAGCTTCGGGGAAAATGATGATGAAGCCGTTTTTATCAGCAAGCGAAACGAAGCTCGATTTCGTTTCACTGAACGTACTGGCGGCGGTGCCCTGGCAGTGGTGCGAGGCGACGAGGATGGGCGGCTTTGCGGCCAGCTTGTCGGGCACGTATAGGTACATGTTGACGTAGCTCGGCAAGCCGCTCACGCCCCACACACTCTGCTCGACCTTTTGCGACGTCGCCGCGCTGGCGGGCGCGGCGAATGACGCGACGGAAAGCACAGCAGCGACGAAGACGAGAGCCTGCTTCATTGTAAAAGGGCAGTACCGTCGGCAACGCAGATCCGTCGGTCAAATTGCCGAACACGACGACCGGGGGGCCGCGACGAGCGGCCGCTGCCCCGGGATGAGCGCTCAGGGCGTGTAGCGAATCGTTGCCCAGCCGCTGGCGGGCATGGCAAATTGCAAATTCTTGCCGCCGATGGAGACGACGTAGTTACTGTTGGCCGCGCCGCTGTTGTACATGATCGCGACCAAGCTGCCGTCCGGGTTCTTGAACGCGACGGCATCGCCACCCGTGGCATCGATGCGCTTCGCCTGCGGCGCGACGTACTGCGAAAAATGGCGGAACACGTAGTAAGCAGGCGTTTGAGTGATCTGCCCGCCGTCCACCACCAGCAGCGCGTTCTGCGCCCACACTCTGGTGTTGTCGATGCCCTTGCCGCCCTTGTCCAACACCATGTTCCAGGCGTTGTAAGCGGTCAGGCCGTTCTTGATCGCGTCTCGAATGTAGCCCCAGCTGTCCTTGGCGTAGCTCAGGTCATTGGGCGCTGCGGCAACGTTCGCCCCCGGGTTGCCGCCGCATTTGTGCTCGGACAGCCAAATTGGTATGCCGGGGCCCTTGCTTTGCAAGTTGCTGACCTGATTCGCGTCCGACATACCCCATTGGACGCCCATCACTTTGCAGAAGCCCTTGGCGGTGGCATCCGCAAGCACCGCATTCGCAACTGCGACGTCTGCACCACTGCCGTTGTTGGACATCGTGCCGAGCATGATTTGCGCGGTGGGGCTCGCACTGGCCAATGCCGGCCCCAAGTACTTGCCGACGAAGGTCGCGAACGTGCTGCCCGACCAGATGCTCGATGGGTAATTCTGCGAGTAGTTCGGCTCGTTTTGTGGAGCCACGTAGTCGATCTTGATGCCCTCGTCCGAGTACGCCTTGATGAATTTGACGAAGTAGAGCGCATGCGCTTTCAAGATCGCATCGTCGCTCTTCATCGTGCCGCCGTCGAAAGCGTTCACTGGATTGCCCGGAGTTTGATAGGGGCTCGACTTCATCCAAGTCGGCGGCGTCCAGGGGCTGGCCCAAAAACGAATATCCGACTTCACTGCTTGCGCAGCTTTGATGTACGGAATGAGCTTCTGCTTGTCGCGGTCGATCGAGAACTTGGTCATCTCGGTATCGCCCGAGTTCTCGTTCAGGGTGTAACGATCCATGGCGTAGTCGCTTGCGCCAATGGGAATGCGCCCCCACGCAAAACGGCAGCCGTCAGTGCCGAAGAGCAACTGAAGCGCCTGGTCCTGCAGGGCCTTCGTGCTCAGATAGCTCCAACCCAGCTCGTTGAATGCGCCGCCGAAGCCGTCCCAAGTTTGGTAGGTCTTGGTGGCGCTGATCGTCACGGTGGCGGTCCCTGTGCCATCCGTCCAAGTCCCAGTCTTCCAATAAGCACCTGCGGCCGAGGTGACGAGCGTGTTCGCCGCTGGGGAGCCACCGGCCGCACCTGCAGAGCCAGCCGTTCCCGTGCTCCCGCCCGACGTGGCTCCGCCCGTCGCGGCACCGCCTGAAGCCCCTGTCATTCCAGCCACTGAAGCAGATGCCCCTGCGGAGCTGCCGCCCGCCTCTCCAACGGATGAACCACCGCCGGTTGATGCACCGGGCGCTCCCGCACCCGCGACGCTGCCTCCAGCAGCCGTTGGACTCCCCGCCGCGCCATTGCCCCGGCCCGCGCTACCCGACACGCTCCCGCCGGTGCCCGTACCCCCCCCCGGTGAGCCGCTGGGCCCGGTGCTACAAGCGGCCGCCAATAGGCTGCAACTGGCGTTGATGATCCACTTTCGCGCTTGGCTCACAGTGTGCCCCTGCGGACAGCACCAGCCGGGCAAGTCACGAGATGTTCAAGACGAGAAAGTTGCTCGCGACGAGTGGACAACACATACGACATCGGTGGGGCAATGTCGGAGCGAAAAGAATTCCGTCGCACAATCGCTTCAGCAGGTTCGCTTCAGCAGGTTCGAGCGAGTTGCAACATCGAGACAGACAGCCATCAACCCACGAACAGACAACCATTCGATTCGAGGCGTCATGCGCGCGAAGAAGCACGGCCTGCGCATCCGCACTGGCTGGGATTTTTCGCCCACGCTGCTCTCGCCCTGCCGATTTTCCGACGGAAACCGTCGGCTTGCTCTATTGCCCTCCACACCGACAGCGCGGGCGCAGAACTGAACCCGGTTAGCTGCCAGCGTCCTACCGGAGTGCACCGTGACACGATCTGAGTTTCCATTCCGCGCTGTCCTTCGGCAAGCGCGCTTTCGCCCCTCGTTCTCTGCTCTGTTCGTCGCCCCGACTTTGCTCATCTGCGGGCTCGGCTGCTCCTCCTCAGACGGCTCTGGTGGCAACGGGGTCAACTCCTCGGGCGGCAGCAGCGGGGCCACCGTTGGTGGCGCCGGGCGTACGAGCACTGGTGGGTCAACCACGAGCGCCGGCGCGGGCAGTAGCGGCGGTCCGATCAGCGCCGGAGCCGGCAACGCCGGAGCAGGGAACGCCGGAGCGAATAGCTCAGGTGGCGCCAGCGGCGGAACGAGCAGCGGCGGCACGGCAAGCGGCGGCACGGCAAGCGGCGGCGCGGCAGGCGGCGGCACGGCAAGCGGCGGCACCGCAGGCGGTAGCACTGCGGGCAGCGGCGGTGCGATCGACGCCCGGGCACTAGTGAAGGCCTTGGGGTTCGGCACCAACATCGGCAACACCCTCGAGAACACGGTCACTTGGGAGACAGGCTGGGGTCAGCCGCTGATCACACAAGCCTTCATCAATGGCCTGGCAAGTCGTGGCATCAAGACGGTACGCGTGCCCGTCGCCTGGGACACCTACGCCAAGAACGGCGTGATCGACTCGGCAAAGATGGACCGGGTGAAGCAGGTTGTCAGCTGGATCACCGCGGCGGGGATGTACGCCATCGTCAACATTCACTGGGACGGGGGTTGGATCAACAACGAGAAAGGTTCGCCCCCTTTCTCACTCACCACCGAGATCAAAACCAAGTTTACGAGCTACTGGCAGCAGATCGGCACGGCGTTCAGTGGCGTCGGGCACCAGTTGATCTTGGAGGGCATGAACGAAGAGGGCAGCTGGACCACCGATGGTCAGAAATACGGCACCCCGAACATTCCGCCGCTCAACGAGATGAACCAGCTGTTCGTCAATACCGTGCGCGCGCAAGGTGGCTTCAACGCCACACGCGCGCTGCTGATCGCCGGCTTCAACACAGACCTCGAGAAGACCTGCGTGCCGGCCTTCACGATCCCAACCGACCCGGCGGGGACGGGGAAGCTGTTCCTATCGATTCACTATTACACGCCCTGGACCTTCACGATCAAAGAGCAGAATGACTCGGACACCAGCCAGCCGGTGTCGACGACGTGGGGCACGGCCGCGGAAAAGCAGACGCTGGAGGACCTCTTCACGAAACTCGGCACGTGCAGTAGCGATAAGAAAATCCCAGTCATCCTCGGTGAGTTCGCAGTGACACGCGGCACGGATCCGTACGTGCGGGAGGCCGCCTCGCGTACGGCTTGGATGACCGCGGTGGCCAAAGCCTCCGTGGCGCGCGGCATCGTGCCCGTGCTGTGGGATACGGGTTCGGAGATCAGCCGAGTCGACGGCGCCTTTTCGGCGGAGTTTCAAAAGGCATTCGATAGCGTGAAGTGAGGCGAGGTCGACCCTCCCCTCACCTCCCGCCGGCCTTCATTTGATCCTGCAGACCGGATCGTCCGAGTCGACCAACCCGTCCCCGTCGTCGTCGACGCCGTTGTTGCAGATTTCCACGTTGCAATTGTCGATCACGCAGTCGCAATTGTTGTCGATGCCGTCGCCGCAGATCTCGGTTTGGCTGCAAATCGAGCAATCTTTCTCGTCGGCCACGCCGTCGCAATCGTTGTCCAAGTCGTCACCGCAGATGTCGACACATCGGCATTGCGTATCGTCCGAACTGTGGCTCCAAAATGCGCGATGGTTGCCCTCTTCGATGCTCTGAAACGGGGCCCAAAAGCCGGAGTAGCTCGGATCGCTCTGACTTGGATCGACCGCGGCAATCCAGATCTGGTCCGTCTTTTTATCCTGTGGGCGTAGTGTGCCGTAGGCGCGCAGACTCGAGAACGCGAGCCAGAAGATGCCAGGATTGCTGGACGGCGCCCAAGTGGGCATGGTGTTGCCGATCGCCAAAACGCCGTCTTGATCATTGACTCGCTCGTTCAGGCGCACGAGCTGCTTGATGCTGCCGTCGGCCACGACGACGAGCTTCAAGACCGCGCTGGTCGCATTGTTCGAGTTGCCGGTGGCGTTGACGTAGGCGATGTATTTCCCGTCTGGGCTCCAGACCGGGAAGAAGTTGTTGTCGTCACCACCGCCGTTCGGCACAAGCTCCATCGGCGCGCCCCACTTGCCGCCGTTGTACGGTAAGAGCGCGATCGCGCCTCCATCGACGTCTTTGTTGCCACCCTTGGTACCGACGGTGATCGCAATCAGGTCGCCCTTGGCGTTCCAATCGGGGTGCGTCGCGATCACGCCGCTGGGCATTGGCACCACACCGTTGTTGTCGCCCACGGTTTTGCCGGTATCCGAGTCGAGCAGCGTGAGCACGCCGCTCTTGGCGATCAAGAGCAGCTTACCATCGGGCGAGAAGGTGCTCCACGCGGCCGGAATGCCGCCCTTCGGGGCCATGCCCATGCCCATGCCCATGTCCGGCGGCTTGGGCATCATCATCATCTTGCCTGGCATCCCACCCGCGCCGGGTGCCCCCGCGGTGCTGCCGGAGGCTCCGCCCGTGGCGGTGTTGGGGATCAGCACGCTCCGATCCGGAATGGCCACTTCACGCAGGTTCTCGTCGTCGTAGCCGACGGCAAGCCGCTTTCCGTCGCGGGAAACGGTGTGGCACGCCACGCACGTATCGCTGTCGCTTGCCTGGGGGTCGGTATAAAATTTTTCCGGGATCGGGTCCGAGACCAGAGCCCGCATCACACCCTTGCTGCCCGTCGACCAATAGTAGATCGCGCCGTCGACCGCCGCGTCGCTGAATAACTCGGTGACCGCAGCAGACGACCAGATGTCGCTGGGGTTCGCGCTGGAGAGGGCACTGACACTGAATTGGCTGGCAGCACCGCGATTCGATTCGGCGATCCAGTCCCACTCTTCGTCCGTCGGGGTCCAGTCGAGTGAGCTGGTGTAAACGGTGACGGTGGTCTTCGGGCCGGCGAAGGTCAGGCGAAAAAGATCGTTGCCTTGCGCTGACCACTCATGGCGAATGTGCGACACATTCACGGGAAACATGGTCTCGTTCGCCGGATAGATCACGCCCGGCTCACGCGCCTGATTGCTGCCTGGGGCATGCACCGTGCCCGCTCCAAACGTGCTGGGGGCGTCCGTCGGCACACCGGGTTCGACAAAGGTTTTGGAGCCGGTGTAGCTGACACACGCCGTCGCGCCGCAAGGCGAAGTGGCACCCGTGGCGCCAGAGCCGGAACTGCCCGGACGCGCGCCACCACTCGCGCCGGCACCCTGCGCAGCGCCCGCTCCGACCTGCTGACCCATGTCCGTCGTTTTTCCACTGCAGCCGATGAAGCCAGCTGCGCCGGAAAGGCAGACCGTCAGCAGCAGCAGCCATGGTTTCGGGCGCTGGCAAGCGAGGGAAGTAGGGGACAAAGCGGAGGCTCCTCGAGCTGAAGGGCGCGACAATCGCGCATCCTAGAAATGGGCGTTGGGCCGAAATTTTATGATCCCGGCGCCACGCGGCTCACTCGGCGATCTGAGCGATTTGTTTGCGATAGGGCGAACCAGGGAAATCGTGCTCGAAGCGCTGAGCGCGAGACAGCACCGCCGCGTGCCGGCCTAGCAGAGAGAGTGCGGAGATCGCGATCAGTTCGCGTTCTTGGACCATGGCGCCATGCGGATATAGCGCGCTGTGCTGATCGGTCAGGCCCAGTGCCAAAGCAGGTGAACTTCGCAGCGCCAAGCGCGCGTCACGAAGGAGTTCGACTTCGCTGGGTTGTGCCTTGGTGCCGGCGCCGAGAGTCGCGCCCTGCGCGGACCCCGCCGCTGACGGGCTGCGCCGTGGGGTAGCCAGCGAACGGGCCACTTCTACCGCTGGGCCCGGTGCAGGCCGGGGCACGGCGGGGCCCGTCGCAACCGCTGCTTCGGGCCCGGAACTGGAGGCAACAAGCGCTGGGCCCGGCACGGCCGCGGGCGCATCGCCCGGCGCGGACTCAGGCGTTGAGAGTGCAGGCGCGAGTGCCGCGGGATTGCCGCTATTGCGCGGTAGCCCAGACAGCGCGCTGACCGCGCCCCGCGCTGGCTGGCGCGGGTCAGCGGGCGCACCCGACACCTGCGAAATTGCATGATTCGGGGCTTTCCCCGGCAGGCGCGCCAAACCGACGCAGATCACGATCGCACCGAACACGGCTGACCCGATCACCAGCCAGTGCTTTCTCGAGCGCGGCAGCGCGGGGCGCAGACCCTCACCCGTCGGCAGCGGCAGCCCTTGTAGCGGCAAGTTCGCGGCCAACGCGGCGAGCTCACGGGCGCTGGGCAGCTGTCGCTTAGCGGCATCGACGGCTCGATAAAGTTCGGGCGCCTCTGCGGCACTCAGCCGCTCGAGTTGCCAGGCACCATCATCTTGCTTCAATGGCGCCTCCCTTCTTCGGATACTGCGACGTTCGGGCTTGAAGCGCTCGTTGCATTTGTTCGCGCGCCGCTTTGATCCGAGAATAAACGGTTTGTAGCGGTGCTCCGACGGCCTCCGACACTTCGGCCAGCGTCAGCTCTTCGATCTCGAACAAGACGAACGCCACTCGTTTCGGTTCGTCCAGCTGGGCCAGCGCGTCGAGCAGGAGCCGAACCTCGCGCCCGCGATCGATGAACTCGACCAAGTCGCTCGAAGTCGCTTCATCGGGAGGTGAATCCGAGACTATCTCTCGCCGTACCCGCGCGCTCCGGCGATAATCGGATGCGACTCGCACGCAGATGCCGTAGAGCCAGCCGCGCAAGGACATGCCGTCGAAGCTGGGGAGGCGGCGATGCACGGTGATCATGATCTCTTGACACAGGTCTTGAACCTCGTGCTTGGGGATGCCGAGGTTGGTCAAAGCCCGCCAAAGGAATGGCGTATGCTGCTCGAAAATCTGGGCGAAGCTCGGCACTGGAGCGGTCGTTTCAGCTTCCGCCGGGCGCTCGTCCACTCAACACTATGGGAGCAAGTCGGGATCTTTCTGATCGAAAATCAGGGAAATCGACGAGCGACGAATAGTTCTAGCGTCACTGAAGGCAGCGACATCTGGAATGCAACTTGCTGGGCTCCCTCGGGATCTCGATAAACGTACTGATTCGGGCGGATCGGAAAGGCGACACCCAGCCCGCCGCCGAACAGAAAGCCTTGGCCGATGCTGTCACCGACCTGCACGTGCAACTCGGGGCTCAGTACGACTTCGGTTCGTCGGCGGCTCGGCTCGAGGTCATGGCTCTGGGCGCGCAACCAACCCACGCTGAGCCCACCGCAGGCCCTGAGCAAAAAGCCATCGCTCAGGCTTTCGACCGGACACAGCGCCGCTCCGAACTCGAGCAACAGAAAGTCCATCGAGCCCGAACCGGGTAGCTCCACCCGCGCGCCTCCCAGTGCTCCAGCCGAGAGCTCGAGCCCCCAAAAATGCCGTGGCTTGAACACCGCCTGGAGCTGCGGTCCGAAGCTGAAAAACGGCAGCTTGCCGAAGGTCGTGCCGATCCCCGCACTCAGAAAGGCATGCGCTGGTTGCGGTTGCTCCGCGGGACCGTCGGGAACAGTCATGGTCGAGTCGGGATCCGAGGCATCATCCGCCGTCGGGTCGGTTCGGCGCTCCGGTGGCTCGGGCGGCCGCGGAGGCACCTCGAGCCGCCGATCCAAGGCTCGCGGGGTCTCGTCGAGCATCAGCGCGACCACCAGGGTCAAAGGCTCGTCGAGTGTTTCGCAGCTGCTCCCACCCAGCACGGAGCGGACGCCCAGAGTGTGACCTTGGTCGTCGACTTCGCTGACATCTGCGACGACCAATCCGATCTCGGCAGCGCGACGCACGGCCACGCGAATGGTCAGCCCTGCGTCGTCCTCGAACGGGTCCCGCCCTAGGTAAACGCTCACGTTTTTCCGCAGCGCGGCGCTGCGATCGCACGCCGGTAGCTGCCCACCGTCCCAGATCAGCGTAGCTGACGGTGGTGTGGCGACGGGCACAGGCATTGCCCCACGACTACCACGACCAGGGTTCTAGCCAACAGCAGCCTGGGAAGAGCGGCTCGCCGAAAATCGCCCGTCAAACGAGGTCGAACTCGAGGTCAACGGGAACCCGCGGCGCAATCGTCGAGCACCGCCAGCAGAAGGTCCACCGAGACCGGCTTCGTGAGGTGCGTCTGGAACCCAGCCTCGGCGCTTTGCTCAGCCAAGTCAGAGCCGCCGTAGCCCGTGAGGGCGACGAAGCGACAGTTCTGAAGAGCCGGCTGGAGCTTCAGGGATCGCACCAGTTGGTAGCCATCTTCGCCGGGCAACCCGATATCGATCAGCGCGACGTCGGGCGTGAACTCCCCGCTGACGACCCGAGCCTCGCTGGCATTCATCGCCACTCGGCATTCGTGGCCCCCCTGCTGTACGAGGAGACACAGCATTTCGGCCTGATCGAAGTCGTCTTCGACCACGAGCACGCGGCAGGTTGGCGCCGCTCTTCGTACACCGGAGGCTAGAGGCATGCTCGCGTTCGTTCGAAGTGCGCGGCTTGCGCAGCGCTGCTAGCGTAGCCCAAGGCGCGGCTTGCAACCGAGGCGCACGTCGACGCGTCCCGCCTGCAGGCGCGCACACGTGCACGGGCAGACCGTGATCTTCGAAGGCGAATTGGCATCGTCGTAGTACCAGCCGCCGTTCGGGTTCTTGGCGCACGCCGAGTAGGACGAAATGCTGGGCACCTCTTCGGCGGCGCCAGTGGCCGGCGTATACAGGACCTGCACTTTCGCGGTGTCGAGCTTCATGCCGTCTGGAGGCGGCGGTAGCTGGTACTCACAGGCCAGCGCGCTATTGGTGATGTTGTTCAGCGCATCGACGAACGTCGTGGTCACGTCGCCCGCGTCGGTCAAGTAGGCGCGTTTGGTGCCGCCAGAGCGCGCGTAATTGTCCAAGTTGAACTTGGCCACGTCGCCGACGCCGATTACGAACGTGCGGATGTGCTCGGGGCTCTCGTAGCCGGCCTGCGCCGCGTCCGAAATATGCTCGGGCGCGTTGTCACATTGCGTGGGAAAGCCGTCCGTGACGAGCACCACCGTGGTCGCGCGGCCCGGATTGGCCTCCGCCCAAGAGCGCGCGTAGCGGATGGCCCCCTGAAGCGCGGGCACCGTCGGCGTGAGGCCGCCTGGCGCCGCCTCGTCCATCGCCGCGGCCAGATCCGGCCCGACCTCCGAGATTGAGCCAATCGGCACACTGGGAACGGCGTACGCGTCGGACTTACAGTCGAGCGTGTCGTCACCTGCGCCGCTCAAGCTGAAGAAGCCGATCCCAGCTCGAATGCTTGCCGCATCTGGGTTCTGAGTGAAGCTTTGCATGGCGGCATGCAGCGCGTCCCAGCGCGTCATGTTCGAGCCTTTGACGGCCAGACCCATGGACGTCGAACGATCCATGATCACGAACACGTCGACCGGGACGGCTTCGGCCTCGACCGAGACGCCGTTGCAGGCTTCGAGCGAGGCGTCGCCCGCGTCTCCGCCGCTGCTATCCGCGCCACCAGCGCCGGCCGGTGCATCGCTGCCGAGCTGGATGGGCAGACCTTTGCACGCCTCGCCGGAGACGGCAGTGTTGCCCGTGTTGGAGCTGCCCGCATTGGCCGTCCCATTGGTACTGCCGGCCGTGCCCGTGGAACTGGCCCTGCCCGCGCTGCCCGCCGTGGTCGCGGAGCCGCCGCCCGTACTCGATCGCGCACCGGCAGACGCGTGGAAGTTGGAGTCGACGGTGCTGCTCTCTGGATCGCTGCAGGCGATCACGACACCGACCAACAACGTTGCCAAACAGGCGATCGAGCTCGAGCGTTTGCGCATGCTTACCTCACTTCACCGTCGGGCAACCGTAAACGACATCGATGCGCTGCGCGCCTTCGCGCTTGACGCGGTTACAAGTGTCGCCCGCCAAGACGAGTGTGTTCGGCGCCTGATCGCTGATTTCCCAACCAGCGCCATCTGCGAACGGCACGACGTCACAGTCGACGGCGACGTTGACGAGCCGCTTGTCTGGTGCGACGGGTCCCAAATCGACCTCACACGAACGCACCAGGTGCGTGGTGATATCGCGCAAGGTTCGCGTCAAGCCATCGACCCCGCCTTCGGCGGAAACCGCATAGTAGGCAGGGGTCCTCTTGGGATTGGGTACGCCGCCGGCCGTCGCAAACGCATCTAGGTACTCCGCGTAGCTTTCAGTGCCTGGAATGCCGACCACGAAGGTTGGCACTGAGGCATCGGCGAGCGCGCGGATCTTTTGCAGCACGGCCGCGTCATCCAGGCAATAGGAACCCTCGCCGCGGCAGCAGTTGCCCTCAGCCGCGGGACACAAGCCGTCGAGGTTCGGAGTGCAGTGGTCGGCGGCGCAGATCGTGCTGCTTTCGCCGCAATTCGGACCGCCGTCGGTGGCGAGCAGCACGAATCGATCCCCTTTCAAATCTTTGCCGGCACCGGTCGTGAAGTAAAAGAGCGCGGCGTCGAGCGCGGCGGCCGTCGGCGTGCCACCGCCCGGCCCAGCCGCGTTGAGCGCGGACATTACTTTGGACGCGCTGGCGACGCCCGATTCGATATCCACCTCGAGCGCCGCGGGGCCCTGCGGAACCTCGCAGCAACCTTCGAAGCAATCGAGCGGGATCTGTGTCTGCTGACTGAACGGGTAGAGCAAGAGACCGAAGCTCATCTCTTCTTCTGCCGCCGCGAGTGCGGGCGCGAGCGCGGCTTTCAGCGCCTCCCACTTCTTGAGTTCGAAGCCGTCGGGTTGGTCATCCATACTGCTCGATTTATCGATGACCAAGAGCACGTTGGCTGCGCTGAAGCTCGCTTCGACGGACGTCACGCCGCACTCGTCGAGGCCCGCGAAGCGATCGCAGCCCTCGACTTTGGGCCCTTCGCTCTGGCCAGCCGCGCCTGCGACGTCGGCATTGCCGCCATTGCCGACGTTGAGATCCACCCCGGTAGCGAGGGCCGTACCACCGCTGCCTCCGCTCGCACTCAGCCCCACGTTGGAGTCATCGCTGGTCTTGCACGCGCCAATCAGCGCGAACACGAGCGCCGAAAACCCGATCCAAGAAAGGCGATTCATGACACTCATGGGGCTGTCGTCGAAGAAGGCTGTGTCGAACCGCTAGTAGTTCGAAGGCACGCAGCTTTGGCCCTCGTTCTTGATGTCAGGGACGGTGCCCTCGGGGCAGGTGCCGTCCGTGGGTGGGGCGTCGAAGCAGTTGCCACCCTCTTCTATCACGCTCGGCGGGCAGTAGGGCGTATCCCAATCCGGCGGACAGTGATTCGGCGTGACTTCGATGGTGTCGTTGCTGGCCATCGACGGGGAGGCGTGCACGGACGGGATGTAGGCGCCACCAAAGCCGAGGCCCTTGAAGGCCGAGAAATCGATCCACACTTCGTACACCACCCGATAGTCCCAGTCGGGTGCGCTGGGGTTGGGGGTGAAGTTGTCGTCGGTGGCAGGCGAATCGGTGATCAGGCAGTAGCCGCAGCCGTTCAGGTTGCGATCGATGGACGTTGCCACGTTGACGATGGCCGAGGCATCGCCCTGGATCATCTTGCCTTCGCCACCGCTCACACCGAGTGTGCCGTAGCCGCACGGAGCATCTTTCTTTTGCGAAACGTAGTCCACGTCGAAGTCGAGGACCGTGTTGCCTTTGAGATCGACCAACACCAGCTCGACGTGATCACTACCGACCAAATCGTCGAAAGTGTGAGGCGCTTTCGCGACCATGCCACCCATCGGGCCGGCTTTGCCGCCCATCGGGTTGGCCGGCATCATTCCGCCCATGGGACCTTTCTTCACTCTGTTGGCCCAGCCGGCGGAGGCATTGACACCGTAGGTGTTGTCGACGAAGCGCGGGTCGAACGTGACGCGCAGGTGCAAGTATGTCCTGCCGCCGAGGGTCTCGATCACCTGCTCGATGACGCCGGTTGGGTCATTCGGCGTGAGGTCGCCATCGCCCGAGTAACAGATGGTCGCGGGCGGGGCGAGCACCGACACCGGCGTGCCCCCGGACATCTCGCACGTGCCGCCGCACTGCGACGCCGTCGTCGGCGCGCAACCCGTGGTGAGTGGGCGCGAGGTCGGCCCGCCTCCAATGAAGTGCGGCCCCGCGCTGGTCGCGGCGCTGCTCGGACCGGCCGTGCATTGGCCACTGCTACATAGACCGCTCGCGCACTGCTGCGCGCCACTACAGCCGCTGCCGTTGGCGACGCCGATCGGGCCGTGCGAGCCGTCGCCGGAGCCGGAATGAGAGCCGTTGCTGCTCGAGCCTCCGCACGCGAAAGCGCCGACGAAGCTCAACGACAGCGCAACCGCAGCGAGCGTGGAATGACGAGAATGCCGCATCTACTGACCTTTCTGGCGACGACCCGCGCGCGCCGACTTCACTTGACTACCGTTTTCGTTTGGCAACCGACCGTGAATGCCAGTCGGCCACCCGGAGCGGCCACGCGATCACAACTCGCGCCGCACAGGTTGACCGAGCTGGGTGCGGCTGGATTGTCGTAGTACCAACCGCCCGTCGCGGTATCGCAGCTCGCGGCACTCGGCACGTTGTAAATCGTCGAGAGTGTACAGTTCGAGTCTTGATAGGCGACGTTCACGAGCCCGTAGTTGAGCTCGGCGCTGCCCGTCGGTTCGGGGATCTTGAGCTGACACGGAATGCTGGCGTCGCCACGAATGGAGTTGAGGGCTTGGAGTACCTTTTGCTCGACGTCCTGATCGCCGATCAAGTACGCGTGCTCGGTTCCGCCGGCTTGCGCAATTTGCTGCAGATTGTCGAGGAACGGCCCGACGCCCAACACGTAAGTTTTGATCCCCGGCTGGCCATTGCGGCAGTCGGCAGTTGCCTGCACTGCGTCAGCGAGCGTTGGACAGCAGGAGCCGGTCGAGCAGCTCATGGGCGCCTTGGGTTCGCCGTCGGTCAGCAAGAGCACGACCACCGAGTGATCGGCGTGGCTCTTCTTCAATGCCTTGGCGTAGCCGCAAGCACCGCGAATGGCCGCGCCGGTGGGAGTCTCTCCAATCGGTTGACGCTCGGCCAAGGAATGCAACACGGCCTCGTGATCGAGGGTCACCGTCACGCTCGGGCTGGCGTAGTCGTCGGGCGAGCAGGTGGTTTGTCCGATGGGTTGGAAGCCGAAATAGCCGACGCCCACGCCGATCGCCGCGCTGGCTGGGTCTCTCAAAAAAGTGCCCGCGGCGCGTTCGACCGCGTCGAGCCGAGTGATGCCGCCCACGTCGTTCAGCATCGAACCCGACTGATCGAACATGATGTAGATATCGAGCGGGATGGCTTCGCCCTCGTAGGCTTGGGCGGCGCAGACTTCGTCGTCTGTCTTGATGTCACAGCCTTCGGCGCTCAGCCCGCTGCCGCCGCCTCCCGTGCCGGAGCCTCCCTGTCCATCTGACAGCTTGAGATCGACGCCGCCCGCCTGCCCGGCGTTGACGGTCTCGTGGGCGCCCGAATGTTCCGCACTGGAACAGGCGCCGAGCACGAGCAGCGCGCCGAGGCTGGCCGCGATCGACACGATTGAACAGAGAGCCGCGAGGGCTCCAGGTTTCTGCTGCACATGGCCTATATGGGGGTCTCACCGACATTTTCTGAAACTGCTCAGAAAAAAATCACTGCGGCGTCATGCCGCAGTGCGGGTTCAGCAGAGCCGCATGGATGCAGCCCGGTTTTTTTCTGAGTCAGTAGCGAGTTTTTTCGAAACTCGATATTTCCCCATCCTTTAGTTGCAGAAGCTCAATCGAGCGCGTATCTGAGCAGCATGGCAAACGAGCTGCTGCCTCGCCTGAGGTCGTGCGCGCTGGTCCTGCTGTGCGCCGGGTGCAGCTCGGACGCCGCTGTTCACGCGGGCTCTTCTGCGGCCGGTGCGGACTCCGTTGCGGTTGCCTCCGCCGCCGGGGCGAGCTCGGCCGCGGGTGCCGCCGTTGCCGGCGGAGACCGAGCGGGAGCGGCCACCGGCGGCGCGTTTGCTTCCGTGGGCGGCGGCGCAACGTCGAGTGCTGGCGAACGCACTGCTGCGCCGCCCGCGGTCGACGGACGCTCAATCTACGCCTTCGAATGCCACGGTGATTCCAAAGACTGCAATCTAGCTACCGTTCCTTGCTTCGGCGTCGGCAGTCAGACGTCGAACGTCACCGCGGGCTGGGCCTGCGCCAATCGCTGTGCTTCCAATGCTGATTGTTCGGACGCTCCGTCGGGCGCCGAAGCGAAAGCGAGTTGCGTTTCGTTCTCGTCGGCCAGCCATTGTGTACTCGTCTGTCAGAACGAAAATCAATCCTACGCCTGCCCCGAAGGGATGAATTGCTACGTGCCAGCGAAGTCACCGATCGGCTATTGCCTTTGGCAATGAGCGGTTGCGGCGGTGAGCGCGCGCCGCGGTGACGGCGACGCCATCCAGAGCACGTCCGCCCCCGCGGTCGGCGCGGCTCGTCGAATAGCCGGCCGCTGGTCTCCCTGCAGGCTCCGATTCGTGAATGAAAATTGCGCGACCGGTGCGCGCCTGCGTGTCACACTAAGTGGTGACAATTCGACCCGCGTTCGAGACGTAAAATGTTCTTGCCGAAGCGCCCCCCAACGCGCGGGCCTGCTTCGATCGTCGCTCACGGGAATTTTTTCTCCACACGCGATCGACGAAGAAAAACGGGCGTAGCGAAAATCTTGTGAACGATTTTCCGTTCGGAGCGCCCCTCTCCCCAATGCAGCGTGGGCAAGGAAGCCGCTTCGGCTGCTGTCGTCGCCGGCAATTTCGAGCGCAGCTTTAAGCAACCGCCAATGATCAGACAATTCCAGCCAAGTGTCCGCATTCGTCTCTCGACCACCGCATTGTTGTGCGCGCTGGTAGGCACAGGCTGCAGCGCCAACGGCGACGCCGGCGCCGGCTACGCGCCGGGCAATGCGGCGGGCGCCACCCCCGGCGTAGGCTCGAGTGGGAGCCCCGGCAGCGCAGGATACGTGGGTGCGAGCGGCGGAACAGTGAATGGCGTCGGCGGCGCTTCGAACGGCGGCACTGGTCAACAATCGGCGTGCACGAGCCAAACTCAGCAGCCCACGAGCGCGCCGATCCGTCGCCTGTCGCGCAACGAGTTCAACAACACGATCGCCGAGTTGCTCGGCGACACGACGTCACCTGCCAGCAAACTGCCACCCGAAGTGCTTGGCAACGGCTTCAGCAACGACGCTGCGCAGCAATCGGTCTCGGCCGATCTCGTTTCTGGCTACAGCGATGTTGCGGCCGATGTCGCGAATCGAGCCGTCCAGGCGAGCTCGCTTTCGAAGCTCGCGCCTTGTGCCGCGAGCGCAACCAGCAGCAGCGCTCAAGATAGCTGCGCACAAACCTTCATCAATAGTTGGGTACCCAAAGCATACCGTCGCCCGCTTGCCGCTGGCGAAGCCGATGCGCTGCTGGCTCTCGAGAAGAGCGTCACCAGCGGAGACACGTTCAGCTCCGGCATTGCCGCGGTGATCGAAGCGGTGCTGCAAGCTCCCGACTTCTTGTATCGCCCGGAGTTCGGCGTGAAGGACCCGGCCCAGCCCTCTCTTCGTCGGCCCACGGGCGACGAGATGGCGACGCGTCTGTCGTATCTGTTTTGGGGAGCGCCTCCCGATGACACGCTACGCGCCGCGGCCGCAAGTGGCGAGCTGCTCACCTCCGAGGGCATTCTGAAGAGCGCCAAGCGCTTGCTCGACGGCGACAAGGCGCACGGCGTCGTCAAATTCTTCTTCGACAGTCTATTGCCGATCACGACTTTGACGGACCAGACGCGGGACTCGACCAAGTACCCAAGCTTCTCCCCGCAAATGGGCGACTATATGAGGACGGAGACCGAGAAGTTTCTCGACCAGCAAATTTTGGTCGAGAACGGCTCCTGGCCCTCGGTATTTACCGCCAACTACACGTTCGTGAACGAGCCTTTGGCGAAGTTTTACGGGATCAGCGGCGTGACCGGCACCGCATTTCAAAAGGTAACACTCGATCCCAATCAGCGCCGCGGGCTCCTGACTCAAGCGGCCATCATGACCGGGACAACGGTCACGAACTCCACCAACCCGGTGTTGCGCGGCTCATTCATCCTCAACAAGTTGATGTGCCTCAACATCAGCTTGCCTTCTGACCCAGCAGTTCTGGCATTGGTGGCGGTGCCGGTAGATGTCACGGGCGCTACGGCCCGCGACCGTTACACGGCGCATTCCAAACAGGCATTGTGCCAAAGTTGCCACAAGCTGATCGACCCGGTTGGATTTGCGCTCGAGAACTACGATGCCGTCGGTCAATACCGCACCACCGAGAACAACGTGACCATCGACGCGAGCGGCAAGATCCCTTCGGCGACCGAAACAGTGACAGGCGCCGTCCAGCTGGCTCAACAGCTCGCCGATTCCGAGCTGGTCCAGCAGTGCTTCGCTCAACACTGGGTCGAGTACGGCTATGGGCGAACCCTGAGTTCCACACCAGAAGACGCTTGCCTGAAGGAGAACGTCAACAACGCGTTCAAGGCGTCGGGCTACAACGTCAAGCAGTTGCTGCTCGACCTCACCCAGACGACCGCCTTCCAATATTTGCCCGCTCAGGAGTGATGGTCACATGCCGAACTTTCGTTTGAGTCGTCGAGCTGTTCTGCGCGGGGCCGGCAGCATCGCGATCGCGCTGCCGTGGCTCGAAATCATGACGCCCGAGCGCCGGGCGCAGGCCGCCACGGTCGGGAGCAAGCCCGCCAACCACTTCTTGGCCGTGTTCCAACCCGGCGGCACCGTTCGCAATGCCAACGGGGTCGATAAGTGGGCTCCCACCGGAACCGAAACCAACTTCACGTTCAGCCCCATTTTGAAGCCGCTCGAGCCGATCCGAAAAAAGCTGCTGATCGTCGACGGGCCGGACATGAAGAGCGCGGTGGGGGAGCAGCACCAGGCCGGCATCATTGCCTGGCTCACCGGCAGCGTTCAGGCCAACAATGGCAGTGGCTACGCAACTGGGCCGTCCATTGATCAAATAATTGCCAAAAGGCTGTATTCGAACCAAAAGAAGAAGAGCCTCCAGTTCGCCATTCGCTGGGCCACCGGCAAATCGCACGGCAGCCTGCACCCGATCAATTGTGCGAACTTCGACGCGGACAACAATAGCCCCATCGGTCCATTGGTCGACCCCCAGACGATCTGGAAGGATTTATTCGGTTCGCTCGCTACCGGGGGCGCCGCCGGGGACGCGAAGGCGGCAGCCGCGCTCAAACGCCAACAGTCCATTCTCGACTTCGTGGACAAGCGGTACGATGCGCTGTCGCAGCGCCTGGGCGCCGCTGACAAGCTCCGTCTGCAGGAGCACTTGAGCAAAATTCGTGAGCTCGAAAAGGGACTGATGGCCATCCCGAGCACTTCGTCGGCCTGCAACCAAGTACCGAACGTGAGCACCTCGGACTACAATCCGCATCCGGCCTATTCGGACAATGGCATGACTTTCGACACGGCCACGGATAAGGCCATACCCAAAGTTGGGAAGTTCATGACGGACATGATGGTCATGGCCTTCGCCTGCAATATGGCTCCCGTGGGCACGCTGCAGTGGAGTGACACCGAAGCCAAGCACACGTTTCCTTGGCTCTCGTTGCCCAGCAACCAGCACCATCATTTCTACCAGCACGACGGCGGTTTTCAGGCGGCGCAGTGCGAACAAATCGCTACCTGGTATTCGCAGCAGCACCTGTACCTGCTTCAGCAGCTCGATGCAGTCACCGTCGAAGACCACACTCTACTCGACGAAACCGTGGTCTTCTTCGGCTCCGAGCTGCAAGAGCCGCCAACGCACAAGAAGAACAACATGCCCTTCATGCTCGCCGGCGGCGGTGGCTTGAACACGGGCACGAGCGGGCGCTGGCTCAAGAAAACCGGTGAATCCCACAACAACTTGCTGGTTTCGATCTTGAACCTGTTCGGCGATACGCGAACGACCTTTGGTACCGCGAGTTACTGCACGGGTGCCATGACTGGCATCGTCTGATCGCATGGCACTCCGCCGGGTCCGAACGTGAGCGCCTCGGCGGGGGCCGAAATCGCTCTCGAGCGTTGCGGCTGCTCGGCTGATCCGCGCCGGGTCTGCGATCTGTGCCGCACGCCCGAGCACGCATTCCTCGCCTGCTCGCTCGGCTGCCTACGCAGCCATCAACGAGCCGCACATGGCTCAGTGCCGGCCGAGACGGCACACCGCGTCCAGCAAGCGCAGCGCGAGATGAATCGCCGCGCGCCCGACGCCTCCGCTTGGTACGAGTCGCATCGTCGCCGCCTGATGGATGAGCTGCCTCGAGTCTCGGGAGACTTGTGCGTGTTCGGTGCGGGCAACTGCGCGGACATCGATCTCGAATACCTGGGCCGGCGGTTCGAGCAAATTCACTTGGTCGATCTCGACGCGGCTGCACTCGAACGCTCGCGTGAACGCCAACCCAAGGCGCTACGAGAACGCATCGTGCTCCACGGCGATCGCGACCTCTCGGGGATTTTACCGCATCTAGATGACTGGGCGGAGCAGTTTCCGAGCGACACGGAGCTTCAGCAAACGTCGCTCCGCGCGGCACATGGGTTGCTCCAAAGCATTGGGCGACCATTCGAGGTGACACTTTCGACCTGCGTCTTGAGTCAGCTCGTGCTGCCTTTCCAGGAAACCTGGGTCATGACCGAAGAGGAATGGGACAAGCTGACCGCGATCACCACCGCCGTCCATCTGGCGACGCTCTTCGGCGCAACGCGCCCGGGCGGGAACGGCATCCTGGCATTCGATGTCGCGTCGTCGGATCACCTGCCGGGCCTGCTCGCGTACCGAGAGCGTTCAGGCATCGAGCTGCAGGCCTTCGTCGAAGCGCAAGTCGCTGCTCAACAGATCGCGTTGAACCCTGCTCCGGCTCAGTTGCTCGCGCAACTGACGGGCTCGGGGCTGGGCGCGGCGTTGGCCAGCGTGCGCGTTACCCTACCTTGGCTTTGGGACATCAAGAGCGCCCAACAATTGGTGTACGGCCTGAGTTTCCAGCGGGTTTAGCCTGCGCAGCGCCGGCCTCCTCGCCGACGCCAGCTTCAGCGTTCGTGACGAAGAAGCGAGGCTCGCTTCGAAACTTCGCGCGCAGGCGCTCGCTGATCATGCGCATGGCGCGTGGCACGACGTCACGCTCGAGCACGCTGACCGTGCATCCGCCGAAACCACCACCGGTCATGCGCGAGCCGTACACCCCAGGTTCACCGGCGAGCGCAGCGACCGCCTCGTCGAGTTCGACGCAGCTGACCTCGTAGTCGTCTCGCAGCGAAGCGTGAGAGGCGGACATCAGGTTGCCCAAGTGGCCGAGCTCCCCGGCCTGCAGCGCGCGAGCGGCCGCCAAGGTGCGCGCGTTCTCACTGACCACGTGGCGGCAGCGCCGTGCGATCAGTGCTGGCAAGCGCGGCGTCAGCGCTTGGAGTTCAGCGGGGGTGACATCGCGAAGCGCGCGAACGCTCGGGCGCTGCCGGGCAATTTCCCGCACGCCCTCTTCACATTGTTGGCGCCGCTCGTTGTACGCAGAAGAAGACAACTCGTGCTTGACCTGCGTGTCGCAAATCAACACGCAGGCCGTGCCGAGTTGTAGAGGGATGGGCTCGTACGAGAGGGCCCGACAGTCGATGAGCAACGCATGGTTTTTTAGCGCCAAAGCAGAGATGTACTGATCCATGATGCCGCAAAGCGTGCCCACGTGGACGTGCTCGGCGGTTTGGCCTGCGAGCGCAAGTTGCAGGCGGTCTGGGCTCGCTGCTCCACCCAAGGCGGCCAGGGCATAGCCGACGGACAGCTCGAGCGCGGCGGATGCGGACAGACCAGCGCCCGCGGGGACGTCGCTATCGAGCAGCAGATTGACGCCGGTCAGCGCAAAGCCCCGCTCGGCGAGGGCGCGCGCGGTGCCCTCGACATAGTTGAGCCAAGAGCCGCGCTGCAGCGCACCGAGCGGAAGCGTTTCGCGATCCGCGGCGGAGGCAGAGAGGTCGAACTCCAAGGTCTCACCCATGGTCAGAGACCGGACGATCACGCGAGCATCCGGACGGCGCGCGCCGGCCACGAAGGTGCGCCGGTCGATGGCAATCGGCAGCACGAAGCCGTCGTTGTAGTCGGTGTGTTCGCCGATCAGATTCACGCGCCCCGGGGCGGAAAAAACGCGCGGCGATTGCTGATAAAGTTGCTCGAAGCGTTCGGTGAACGCACGCAGATCGACCATGGTTTTGTCGGCTTTCGGCTGACGCCGGGGGCCGCCCTGTCAGCCCGGATACCAAACGATCCGCGGATCGTCCGCGGCGCGTCGGTAGTCGAAAGCCGAGTCAGTCAGCTTCTTCAGATCGAAGACAGGGCGCCAATTGAGCACGAATTTGGCTTTGCTATTGTCGAGCCAGCTAGAAAAATATGGCGTTTCGATGGGAACCGCGGGCAGCCCGCGCGTTTCGGTCAGATAGCGCGCGAGCGCCCCGTAGTCCACCGGCTCGTCCATGCATACGTTGAAGGTCTGCCCGCGGGCGCCCGCGTGATCGAGCGCGCACACGATCGCCGAGACCAGATCATCGACGTGCACGAAGTTGCGCTTCAGCGGGACACCGTGTGCGTCCAACATCACGGGCACGGCGCCACTCTCGCGGTACTTTGCCGCGCGCTCCGGGCCGACGAGATCGCACCAGCGCGGCCCACCGAACACGTCGGGCCCGAACGAAAGCTGATACTTGAAGTCGTCTTTGTCCATGATCCAGGGCGCGCGCAGGCAACACGTCGGAAGATCATACTGCACGTGGTACTGCTCGAGCATGACCTCTTCGAGCACCTTCGATAGCGCGTAGCAGCCGGGATACGCGCTGTGCTTTTGAGCTTCGGTGACCGGCTCGGGCCGCGGATAAAAAAAGTGCCCGATGCTCGCGTCGCCTCCAATCAGGATGAACTGGCGAAAATCCGGACTCTGCCGGCAGGCCTCGAGCAGCCAAAACATGCCTTTGACCGCCACATCCATGATCGATTCCGGCGTCTCCTTGGGCGTAGCCAAGTGCAGCACATGGGAAACGCCGGCCATGGCGCGCTGCACGCTCTCTTGCTGATCGATCGAACCGCGGATGACTTCGAGTCGATCGCCCTCCGGCAAGACCCGGTTGTGACACAAGGCACGAATCTGAAACTCTCGATGAGCCGGGTCCGCGAGCAAACGCCGAATGAACGCCTGCCCGACCTTGCCAGTGGCGCCGGTGACTAGAATCCGGCGCTGATTGTTTTGCACAGCACCATCATTGCCAGACTGGTGGCCGCAATTCAACCGGTTGTATTGCGTGATTATGCCGATCATCGGTCAAGGGGAAACTCTGCCCGGGCTAAAAAAATCTCCCCATTGGCCTGCCGACTGCGCCCTGCTGCCCGCTCCGCGTCTGGCCCTACCTCTCGCCCAGCGGCGAAGCGCAGCGGCGGGCCGCGCGGCTTACATGATAGGGTTCGCGCGATATGGCGAGCCCCATCAAGAAGCCAAGCGTCAGCGCGCGGACCGCGGCGGCCGAGACCCGCGCGGCGGCGGCGGCTAGCAGCGCCCTGCGCATCGAAACGCAGAAAAAACGGGTCACCATCGCCGATTTGGCACGGGCGCTGGGCATGGATAAGTCCAGTGTTTCGCTGGCTTTGCGAGACAGCCCGCGCATTTCGCAGGCCACCCGCACGCGCGTCCGTCAGGCCGCGACCGAGCAAAACTATTCGCCCAACTGGGCCGCCAAACAGCTCGCCGGCTCCGCCCAGCGCGCGATCGGCCTGATCATGCCAGCCACGTTCGAGTGCCTGGTCCATCCGCCCGTGGCGAGCACCACCCAGGCGCTGGCGCGGCTCACCGCGCGGCGTGGCCTCACGCTGAACTTGATCGCCAGCGAGCAGCTGGAGGCTTGTGACGAGCCGACCCTCCCCGTACACGCCGACGGTCTGCTGGTGTGGGGTGATGTCCCGGCGGCCTCGGTGCAACGCTTTTCCGCAGCCTATTCCCGACCCGCGATCGTATTGGATCCGCATCACCCGAGCTATGCCCGCTATACGGGAAACGCCCTCAGCATCCAAAATCGTGAAGGGGCTCGTATCATCGTGCGACACTTGCTCGAGCGCGGGGCGCGACACCTGACTTTTGTCCAGTACGTGTCGGATCACTTGGGGCACATCGAGCGCTGGCGTGGTGTGCGCGAGACGTGGGCCAAACACGCCTCTCCGGACACGCTCGAGAAAATCGCCCACCAAGACCTGACCGACGCCGACTTGAAGCGAATCGCGCGAACGCCGAACGCGGCCATCTTTTGCTCCAATGACCGCAGCGCCATGCAGGTTTGGCATCGCTTGCGGAGTATGGGGTTCTCGATACCGGACGAAGTGAAGCTGGCTGGGTTCGATGGCGACGAATACGGCACGCTGGTGGGGCTCACCACGGCCCAGTTCGACTCCGAGGGTCTCGCCGAAATAGCCTTCGATGCCATCCTCGATCTCGTCGCCAACGGTACGACGGAAGTGCTGGAGGGCTCCGTGCCAGTCGTCTTGAACACGGGCGTGACGAGTTGAGCGAATGGTGCTGCCATTCGCGCACTGTCGGCTTGACACGATCCGCCTTCCCTAGGCTTAATTCAACCGGTTGACTAAACCATGTCGGCACTTCGCAAGCTGGCCGCGCCAATGCTCGGGCGCAAAGTTTTGATGGGAGCGCTCTTGTGGATCACCTCGGGCTGTGCCGCCGCACCCAGTGGTCATGCGCCTTCGGCTGGAGAAAAAGTTCGCGTGCAATCAATTCGACGAGAAGCCTGGGGCGAAGTCGACGGCAAACCCGTCACGCTCTTTACTCTGACCAACAAAAGTGGCCTGGTGCTGAAGGTCGCAAGCTACGGCGGGATCATCACCGAGCTTCACGTTCCCGATCGTTCGGGTCAGCTCGCCGACATCGTGCTCGGCTTCGACGATGTCGCGAGCTACGTGAAAGGGAGTCCGTACTTTGGCGCCATCATTGGTCGCGTCGCCAATCGGATCAGTGGAGCAAAGTTCGAGCTCGATGGCGCAACCCATCAATTGGCGGCGAACAACGGCAACAATTCGCTGCACGGGGGCGTGAAGGGTTGGGACAAAGTCGTGTGGGATGCGGTCGCGAGCGACACCCCGGACGGGCCCAGCGTGCAGCTCAGCTACACCTCCAAGGATGGCGAAGAGGGCTTTCCCGGCACGGTCAAGGCCAAGAATACCTACACCCTGACCAACGCTAACGAACTCAGGGTCGAGATGCAGGCCGAGACGGATCGGCGGACCGTGCTCAACATGGCCCACCACTCGTATTTCAACTTGGCGGGTCACGCGAGCGGCACGGTCCTGGAACAGGTCGTGCGGCTCAACGCAAGTCAGTACACTCCCAACGATCCGGCGCTACACACCGTCGGCGGTCGAGTCGCGCCTGTCGCGGGCACGCCGTTCGACTTCCAGATTGAAAAGCCGATCGGCAAAGATCTGCAGGCCGCGGGCGGAGATCCGATCGGCTTCGACTCCAATTGGATCGTCGATGGCCCACCCCACGCGCTACGTGACGTGGCGCGAGTGAAAGACCCCCGCTCCGGTCGCGTGCTCACGCTCAAAGGCGATCAGCCGGGGGTGCAGTTCTACTCGGGCAACTACCTCGACGGCACGTTGCTGGGCAAGGCCGGCGCCAAGTATCCACAGTATGCAGGGTTCTGCCTCGAGACGCAGCGCTTCCCGAACGCGATCAACGTTCCCGCTTGGCGCGCTCAGGTCATCCTCGAGCCCGGGCAGGTCTACGCCAGCCAAATGATTTTCGGGTTCACGACCGAATGACGGCGAGCGGGCGTCGCGTCTCGCGCCGCCCGGCTCGCATTTGGCGTTACCAAGTGAGCGTCATGCCTGCGGCGAAGGAGTTGACTCCCTCATACTCGCCAGCCCACCAATTCGTGCTGGATCGGAAGTAATCCAACGCGGCGTGGAGGTACGGCGCAATGTGGTACACGACCACCGCCGAGATACCCATTTGTGACTTGAGCACGCTGCTCTTCGGGATGGCAGGGGTGAAGCTGTTGTCGAAGTTTGCCGGATCGACGTCGGCGGTCACCTGGTGGACGCGCGTGATGCCCCAACCCAAGTTGAAATCGAACTTGGCGAGGGCAAGCTGCGATTGAACGTACAGCCCGTCGAACTTACGCAGCTCGTCCCCCAAACCTTGCGCGAGGATCGAGTCGGAACCGTTCAAGAAGTAGTCGACACCCAGGCCCTTGCCGTAGTGCCCGGCAGCGCCGATGTGAAACGGACCGACTTCGAGCCGCGCTCCGCCACCACCACCGTAGGCGCTGGTGTGCCGGGGTGAATCCCGCGCGTAGAGTTCTTGATACGCTCCGTTGACGAACGCGTGCACTTTGGCTTTTTCGCCGAATTTCACGTCGTACGTCAGCTCGGCCTCGGGGCGCCCGAGCTTCGTTCGCTCCCAATACAAGCCGACCAAGGTTGCGGGGTCGAAGTAGCCGACCGTGAGCTGCAAACCTCCGAACGAGGGCGTGGCGTACTGCACGCCGGACACGAAGACGGGCGCGATCACGCCGTAGCCGATGTGACCGCCCGACGGCCCGTGGTCGTCGAAGCCCGCGGGGCTACCTAGGGCGTAGCCGTGACCGTACAGGTAGTCGAGCTCCGTTGCTCCCCGCGAATACAGCGACAGGGCGCGACCGACGAGTAGGCTGCCCCAGGGCGCTTCCACCTTGAGATAGGCCTCGCGCATGTCGGGCAGATTTTTGTAGAAGGTGCGCCGCTGCTCCGTTTCTGCGGTTCCCCAGAGCGAGATCTGCCCGCTCACCTTGGTCGTCTCCGTCAGGTCCCGACGAACACCGAGGGTGAGGATGTTGCCGAGGAAGCCACTGCGCATGCGCATGGCCAAAAGCGGTCCGACGCGCGGCTGCCCGTCCGCGTTGACCACCGGATCGCTTTGCGCCTGCACGCCGCCATCCGAAACCGGGTGCACTGGCACCTGCATGCCATTTTGCTCCTGGTAAGTTTGAGGCCGCCCGTCTCCCTGGAGAACGTTGGCAAACGCGGCAATGCGGCCGGAAGTGTAAACCTGCCAGCCACCGGTATCGACCAAGGTGATTTCGGCTCGTGCATTGCTCGTTGCGGCAAGCAAACCTAGAAGCGTAGCGACCGCAGTAGAAAGCCTCAGCGGAGTCTTCACTGATGAACCGCGACCTTGGTGACGTCGAAGAACAGGAATTGCCCGTAGCCACCGGAAATGTACGGTTGAGTGAAATCGGAGGGCGCGGCCGGCGTAGCGGGTGAAAGGTTCAGTGTGACGGGCGCCGAGCACTTGTTACTCGCCGGGGAAGTGCCGCAATTCTGAATCGACCGGCAGTTCGAGTCGTACACCTTGACCGTGAGCGTGCTGCCCGCAGGAACGGGGATGGTCTTCGTGTAGTCGATCGGAAAGCTGGTGTGCTCCGTGGGCGGACCGACCTTGGGGCTCTGACTCGCGTCGACCGAATTCAGAAAGTAGATGCCCTTTGCCGTATCGCCCGCCGCCGCCGGAGACACGGTGAGCGAGTACTGGTTGTAGTCGATACCGGTTTCTCCGGCCATCAGCGCGACGCCGCCCCGGTAGAACAAGTCCTTGTTACTGAGGATTGATGCGGTACCGGCATCGCGGACGCCGTTCTTGTAGTTGATGACTTCGACGATGCCTCGCACGCGAAACGTGACGTCGTAGGTCGTGCCCGTCGTGCCCTTGATCATGAACGTGTTCGTGGTCGTCGACGCGTTGTTCACGCAGTTCACGTTCGCGCAGTCGTAATTTGCGGGCGAATTCGGAGCGCATGGATACTTGAGCAACGCGCCATCGAAGGAGGCAACGATGCTGGCTGGGTCGAGCTCCGCTCCACCGCCGACACCTGCGCCGGCCGAGGCGCCGCCGCTGCCTGCGCTCGTAGCCCCGCCGACTGCGGTCCCACCGCTCGCGCCGCCGACTGTTGGTGCCCCGCCCGCGCCGGCTAACGCCGGTTCGCCGCCACTGCTCGAGCCTGCAACCGGAGCCGAGCCGCCGCTGCTCGAACCTGCAGTTGGCCCCGCGCCGCCTTGCGGTGCCCCGCCGCCTTGCGGTGCCCCGCCGCCCGCAGGTGCCGCGCCCGCTGTCGGACTTGCACCGGCGCCGCCGTTCGTGTGTGGCGGCTCGGCTGCGGTCGAACAAGCCAGCAGTGCAAAGCAAACGCTTCCGGTGGACAGCAGACTCAGGGATTTCATTCGTTGGTCCTCATTGTTCATGCGTGCAGCGCGCGCGAGCACGCCGGAAAAGTTTGGCTTTGGTCAGCACCGCGCCGCGATCGCTCTCGAAGCCGCGAGCCGAGCAACGAACGGACCCCAGATGGGGCGCCGGGAGCGCCCGCTCGACGCCGCGTCGGCCCGGGCGGGCTGCATGGGTGCCTCGGATTTAGCCAAGTCAACCGGTTGAATTATCCACTGGAAGCTTCTGCTGTCAAGAACGCAGAGCGGGCGTGAGTCGACATCGAGTGACAGGCAAAGTGTCTTTCTCTTGCGCCCGGTCGCGCTCATGAGCTCGATCGAGAGAGTGGAAGTTGCTTCGCATGTAAAAGTGTAGCGCGGCGCGATCGACGATCGCGCGCGAATGCGCGAGACCGTCACGCCGTCGGCGTGACACGGCTGCTTCGACATGAGCGCGCCGCCCTCGCTGGTACCGACTTGGGCGTCCACCACTACCTGAGTCAAAACTAGCAGCATCGATGGCTCAGTCTACTCACTCGATCTGCGGCATCGACGGGGAGTGTGTGTGGGCACGAGTGTCGTGACACGATTTGGTCTCGATTCGGGATACGGCAACAAATCTCGTTCGCGTCGCAGCCGCTGCACGGCAGCGATCCGCTCTAAGGGCACTGAATGGGGGTTGGCGGGCTTGGGACCACGAACGTCGGCAGTTGATTGGCGGACGCGGCTTTCAGCGTCCCGACGTGCGCCGTGTGTGCCGAAGTGGTCACTTTGTCAGCGGTGGTCGTCCCGGAGCTCTCGTTGAATTGCCAGTAACCGACCAGGCCAGCTTCGTTGCCAACCAGCGCCTTGTCCTTGCTGGTCAAGATCTCCGAGGCCGAGCGCGCCACGCTCCAAACCCGGAACTCATCGATATAATCTGCGAAGTAGGCATTTTCACCGGGATAGCCACCGATTGTGAGCAGCGATGTACCCGTCTTCAATACCTTCTGCGTCGCGTTGTCGGAGGTCTTCGTCGACTTGAGCACGCCGTTCACGTAGGCCTGTACTTGCGTGCCATTCCAGGTCATTGCGAAGTGAACCCATTGCGGGGTCGAAGCGTTCACGCCGCTGGCTTGGTTGTCATTGTCGAAGTAAGCGTTCGTGAACGGATCGATACTGCCGATCGAGTTACTCGTGCTGCCGAAGTCGAGCCCAAAGCCGTCCGCATTCCGCGCCGAGGGCGACGGCCCGTAAAAGAACAGCGTGTTTTGATTGGCGGTCCAATCCGAGCTTTTCATGTACGCCCATAGCTCGACGGTGCGATTGGCGCTGCCAATCGGTAAATCTGCCATGAGGTCGACCTCGACGTGGGCCTTGGCCGCATCGGAGGCGGTGCCAGAACCGTTTGCGCTCAATGAAAGCGCGTGGCCCGCGCAATCGCTAGCCGTGCCACCCGCCGCACCCGCGACGGCGCCTGCACCTGCACTGCTAGCTCCCCCGGCGCCGCCAGAAACAGCTGCACCCGCGGCTCCGCCGCTACCCGCCGCGATCGCGCCGGCCGCGCTCGTTCCACTCCCCGAAGTACCACCGGAGGGGGCTCCGCCAAGAGCGGTGCTGCCGCCCGCCGTACCACCGGTAGGGGCTCCGGCACTGGTTGCGCCCGCGGCTGACGTGCCGCCCGAAGGCGCACCGCCCGCCGTTGCGGCCACTGCACCAGCGCCTGCCGCTGAGCCTGTGTTGGGCGCGACGTCACTCGAACAGGCACAGGTTGCGACTGCTCCACAGAGGCCGAGGACGGCCGCGATGCGTCGTTTGATCCGCGAGTGGCGATGATGAATGATCAACGTAAGACTCCCGAGCCTATGAGCGAATGAACGCAATCGAGCCCAGCCGGCGGGGCTCACCTGCGAACGCGGCTGACGAGAGCAAACCACAAATAATAACGCAATTCAACCGGTTGTACTGAGTCGCGTAGGGTCGCCATTTTTCACCCAGCGCCGCTTCACCGATCGACTCCTGCACAGCGTTAAAACTGCGACAAGAAGGGCCACACTTCGGAAGGCATCCAGGAGCTCCCCTTCCCTGCGTCATTGGGCGAAGGTGTGTGGCCGCCGTCGTAGGAGCACCAGCGCACTGGATATCCTGCCGGGCACCCCTTGTAGTCCGTGCACACATGTCCACCGGTTGGTGCGCGGGGTAGATCCTCGATCGTGCAGCCATTCCACTTCGCGAATTGATCGGTCTGCGTATTCTGACCGTTACCTTCCGCCAGACCGAGCGAACCGAGATAGGGAACTGGTTGACAGGTCGTGGGATTGGCGACCCCTCCTCCTGAATGCCCCACTAGCGCGCGGAAGACTTTGGGACGGGAGCAAGCCAGCGTCCAAGCCATTGCCGCACCTTGGCTAAACCCCTCGAGCTCGACGCGCGTGGTGTCGATGCACAAGTCGCTCTGCACCGCCTTCAGAATGTCATCGACGAAGGTCGTGTCCGTCGCTGCGGACCAAAGCCCGCCCGAGGCGTCGGGCGCGATGAAGATCGTGCTTCCTTTCGCGAGATCGTAGAGGCCGAAGAAGCCAGGCGCGACATCGGTGCCTTTCCCGGTGGCCCCGTGGAGCCCGATGATCAAGCGGTAGGCGTGCGTATTGTCATAGTTCGCCGGCAAACGCAGATAGTACTGGCGGCTTTTGCCGCCGCTCGTGATGCTGTTGTAGCCGTTGTTTTTGAGTGTCGGTGTCTTGCTGCAACCAGCACTCGAAACGGCGCCCGCCGCGCCCGCCGCGCCCGCCGCGCCTGCCGTGCCCGCGGCGCCTGCCGCACTTGCACCACCGCTTCCGGGGACGCCCCCTCCACCTCCGCTTGCTCCACTGCCCGCGTGGTTGCCGCTGCCGGCGCCCCCGGACAAAGCACCGCTTGCACCAGACGCAGAGGGACCTGTACCGCCTGTACCTGCTGATGGCCCTTGGCCACCAGACGAACGCCCCGCGGAACTGTCGCCGCCGCCTGCCGAGCCTAGCTGCCCGGCAACACCGTTTTCTGCGCCGCCACGTCCGGCTTGCGCTCCCAAAGCTCCGGCCGCTCCAGCTGCGCCGGTTCCCGACATTTCGGAGGAACACGCGCTCGCTGCAATAGCAGTCGCGACCAGCATCGAAGAACAGGACCAGCTGCGAATCATGAGTGTCTCCTTGCTCACGGAACGGGATCGCCAAGGTGTAGGCGCCACGAACCGTCGCGAAGCGTCAGCGGCTCGATTTCACCGCGAGGGTTCCGAACGCCGCCGGCTTGACCGTGCCGGATCGCGAAGCGCGGAGTCAAGCACGAACCTAACTTCGATTCTTGCTGTCAACGCGAGTTTGCGTGACAAAAATCAGACGCTCGCGCCAACGACTGCATAAACCGAGCGATCGCGAATGGCAGACGGATCCCGGAACCGCTGGCTATTGCTTAGTGCCCCTACAACGTTTGTCGCGGTCACCTCGGCGACTCGAACTCGTCATTTGTCCGAGCCGAGCCGCGTGCTGTGCACGCGAGCACGATATTTTTGTGAAAAGTCCTCTGTCTCCGGCAGTTAACTAGCAATCATGGGATCTTCCGCACTGAACGCCGAGCGTCGAGGCTCCACCTCGCGCCGGATCCGTGGCGCACTCACGGCTCTCGCGGCGTGCGCCGCTTTGACCAACATCGCGTGTAGCACCGCAACCGACACTCCACGTGTTTCGGGCTGGTCGGGCAATAGTGGGGCGCTGACGGCAGGTTCTTCGAGCGCGGGCATGACGGCGAGCGCCGGCGCGGGTTCGAGTGGCGGAAGTTCGGGAGGCGCAGTCGGCGTCGCTGGCGCGTCCGCGGGCGCGCCTGGAGTCGGCGGCGCGGTGGGCGGCGGGGCAGCGAACGGCGGGGCAAGCGCAAGCGGCGGTTTCGCTACTGCAGGAGCAACGGCCGCTGGCGGCTCTCCGGCAGCAGGCGGGGCAAGCGGCAACGTCGGCGGGGCAAGCGGCAACGCCGGCGGGGCAAGCGGCGGCGGCACGGCGCGCAGCGCAGGCTGTGGCAAAACTTCGACCGTCAGTTTCGGTCAGGTTCCGGGTGAGTCCGGGCAGAACGTGGGCACTGGAGCGGGCGGTTACGTCAAGATCGGCAGCCGCGGTTTCGCCATGCGGCTCCCAGACAACTACGACAAAGGTAAGCCGTATCCGCTGTTCTTCGGTTTTCACTGGAACGGCGGAAGCGCGAAGGAAGTCGATACGGGCGGCTCGAATGGCTACGAAATGGCTCATTTCGGCCTGCAAAAGCGCTCGAAAAACGGCGCTATTTTCGTCGCCCCCGATGGGCTGAACGCAGGTTGGGCCAACTCCGGTGGGCAAGATTTGAAGCTCGTCGACGACATGCTCAAACTGATCGAGGACAACTACTGCGTCGACACCAGCCACATCTTCACCAACGGGTTCAGCTACGGCGGAGGAATGAGCTACGAGCTCGCCTGTGCGCGAGCCAAGATCTTCCGCGGCGCGGCCATTTATGAAGGAGCACAACTGAGCGGCTGTGATGGCGGCAATGATCCCATCGCTCTCTGGCAGATGGTCGGCCTGACCGACTCGACATGCCCGATGAACCTCGCGACGCCGATCCGCGATCGCTTCGTGAAGAACAATGGTTGCACGGTACAGAATCCGCCGCAGCCTGCTCAACCGCCGCCCTACTCGAGTACGAATGGCCACATCTGCACGGACTACGCCGGCTGCTCCACTGGGCATCCGCTCCGCTGGTGCGTGCACCAATCAGGGCACGGCAACGCGATCGTCGATGGCACCGCGGACCTCTACAACACTTGTGCAACCCCACCGAAGAGTTGCTCGACGACATGCCCTTGTTCGTGGGTCCCGGACGACGTTTGGAAGTTCTTCAGCTCACTCTGAGCGGGCCGCTCGCGGGCCTCGAACCATCTAGCGTGATCTCAGTGCGAAGAAGCCGTGGCAGGCAGCTCGCCGAGCGCCTGCCAAAAGCGCTGCGCGGCGCGGGCGCCGTCGCACTGCCGCACGAGCCAGGCGGCGCCGTCTGGGCGGCTCGTCAATTCGGGGCCAATCGTCGCGTTGGCCTCGAGCGGGCCGGCTGAAACGCGATCCACCTCGACCGCGAACGCTGGATCGGCGACCGCCAAGACGGCGACCTGGTCGCTGGCCTTCGGCAGGTTCCACACTTTTGGTTGCTTCTCCTGAATCCACTGGCCCAGCGGATTGGCGGGCAGCTCAGAGAAACGCGAAGCGGGGACGTCGAGCAGCTGATCGTAAAACGCGCTGACTTGCACGAAGCGAAAGCGGGCCGTGACGATGGCATCTGCCCACGGGTCCATCTCGCCGTTGGGATCGGTCATGTTGGCCCCGGTTGCGGTCACCGAGCCCAGTGAAGAGACCACGACGGTACGGGCCGTGACCGTCGGATCGATCAGGAACGCGTCCGCGACATCGGTCAGGCGGCCACCCGTGACGACGACCAGCGGTCGGTACGGCAGGCTGAGCTCTTTGGAAAGCTGCACGATCATTCGCGCACCTTCCGAACGGTTCGGGGTCGTGGCCTCGAATTGCCCATTTTGGGGACGCACGAGCTTGGCGCCAATGCTGACCGTTGGATCGGGGATGTCAGACAGCCCGCTCGCGTGCGCCGCCTCGACCAGACCGCGCCAGCCTTCGACGTTCTCGATGGGGTCGGTCATATTGGGGCTGGTCCCAACCACGATCCCGGCGAGCTTCGGGCCGCCCGTGCTGGAGAGCAGAACGGCGTACACGCCCTGCCAATTGTCGTAGACCCCATCATTCATGAGCAGGATCGGGTTTCGCTCATCGACGGGAAGCAGGCCGTGCGGGCTGCTCGAACCGAGATTGCGAGTTTCCGAGCAGCCGAACGCACTCAGCGCGAGCAACAATGCGACCCAGCCTGCCGGCCTGTGCGACGACGACGCGTTCATTTGCTGCGTAACGTCTCTTTTCACTACAACCCGCTGCTCGCCAGTCAGTAAGTTGAGATGATAGCACAGCAGTCAGCGGGCTTCTGGGAGTTCGTCGTGGTCGCGCTGTTCGCCGCAGGCTGCCAATCCGCAAGCAACGTTGGATCCCCAATGGGAAATGGCGGCGCAGCTCCGGCTCTTGGCGGCGCGCCAAGTCACGCGGGGGCAGGTTCCAACACCAGTGGGGCCGGCGCGGGGGCGGTTTCCAACGCGGGGGCGGGCGCGGGCGCGGGCGGAACCGCAGTCGCGCAGGCGGGGGCGGGCGGAAGCAGCGGCGGTAGTGCCCCAGCTGGTGGTGCTGCCAGCGGCGGTGACGCTGGCGCGGGCGGCTCGGTCTTGACCTGTCCCGCGCCCGCGCCCGCGAGCAACGCCTACGTCGTCGATGCCAGCGGCGTCACGTTCACGTTGAGTGCCGGTCGCATGAAGCTCCAGATCTGCAAGGAAGACATCGTCCGGGTCGTGTACGCGACCGGCAGCACGCTGCCGGCAAAGGCGTCCCTCTCGGTCAGCAACACTTGGGCCACGCCGACACCTTTCTGTGTCGCTGAAGCCGCAGGGGCGGTGACCATCAGCACCTCGCGGATGAAAGCGAAGGTCAACACGACGAGCGGTTTGGTCAGCTTCACCGACCTGAGCGACAACCTGATCCTCGCTGAGGACAGCAAATCACTCACGCCCGCCACGGTCGAGGGAGTCAGCACGAACAAGGTCCAAACCGTGTTCAACTCGCCGAGCAACGAAGGGCTGTTTGGTCTCGGTCAGCACCAAGACAGCATCATGAATTTCAAGGGCAAGAATGAGCACCTGCTCAATGCCAACACGCAGATCAATATCCCGGTGCTGATCTCCAGCAAGGGCTACGGCCTGTTCTGGGACAACTATTCGACCTCTGACTTCGCGGGTGGCGAGAGCAGTAATACCAAATACCGCTACACGTCCGAAGCCGGCGACTCGGTGGACTACTACTTCTTTTACGGCCCGAAATTGGATCAGGTGGTCGCCCTCTACCGCACGACCACCGGCGCGGCACCCCTGTTCCCGAAATGGGCGTACGGGCTGTTTCAATCCAAGGATCACTATGCCAGCACCTCGGAGCTGCTCGGCGTCAAGAATGCCTATCGCAACGGCAACATCCCGGTAGACGTCATCGTTCAGGACTGGGACTACTGGGACCCCTACGCCTGGGGTTCGCATTTCATGGACGAAACACGGTACCCCGATCCGGCTTCGCTGGTCAGCCAGATGCACACGGCCAACATCCATTTGATGATTTCAGTCTGGCCGCTCTATCAGCAGGTGAACCCGGTCAAGAAGACCGGCGAGATGGACAACTTCAACGCCCTGAACGCGATCAACGCGCTGCTCCCCACGAGCGGTACGCATCATTTCTACGATACCTTCAACGCCGCGGCGCGCACCCTGGTCTATCAACAGACCTATGATCGCTTGCTGGGCAAGTACGGCTGGGACGCGATCTGGGCCGACAACACCGAGCCGCAGGCGTATCCAGATCCGCTGAACCTTCGCACCGCGACCACGGCTCTGGGTAAGGGCGCGCTGAACATCAACGCCTATCCGTTGCAGCACAACCGTGGCCTGTACGAAGGCTGGCGCAAAATTGGACCAGACGGGAAGCGCGTCTACGTCCTCACCCGCAGCGCATTCGCCGGGCAGCAGCGCTACGCGGCGGGTGTCTGGTCCGGTGACATCAACTCCGATTTTGCAACCTACAAAAAGCAGCTCCCCGGAGGGCTCAACTACGCGCTTTCGGGCATGCCCTACTGGACCACCGACATCGGCGGTTACTTCGGGGGCAGCGTGAATTGGAGCTCGACCGCGAGCAATGAGCTGTTCACGCGCTGGTTTCAGTTCGGCGCTTTTTGTCCAACGTTCCGCATCCATGGTCAGGGGGCGAGAGAGCTGTACAACAACGTGTGGAGCGCCAGCACCAAAGCCAACCTGCTGGCGATCGACACCTTGCGCTACCGTCTGATGCCCTACATCTATTCGCTCGCGGCGATGGTCACTCAAGATGGCTACACCATCATGCGACACTTGGCGTTCGATTATCAGAACGATGCCAACGTCTACAACATCGCCGATCAGTTCATGTTCGGTCCCGCCTTGCTGGTGAACCCAGTGACCGAAGCGGGAGTCACGAGCCGCTCCGTCTACCTGCCCGCGGGCACCTGGTATGACTTCTGGACCGGAGCGACGACGGCCGGCGGCAGTCAGGTGTCAGTCGACGCGCCCTTGAGCAAAATCCCGCTGCTGGTCAGAGCGGGTTCGATCCTACCGATGGGGCCGAACATCCAATACGCCAGCCAGAGCTCGGACCCGATCGAACTCCGCGTTTACAAAGGGCAGGACGCATCTTTTACGATCTACGAAGACGCGGGCGACGGCTACGACTACGAGAAGGGCCAGTCTGCGCGGATTCCGTTGACCTGGAGCGAGTCGAGCAAGACACTGACGATCGGCGCGCGCACGGGCAGCTTCACGGGCATGCCAATGGCGCGAACGTTCAACGTCGTGTTCGTTGGCGCCAGCCACGGCAGCGGCGTCGAGGTCACGGCAACGCCGGATCAGGTCGTGAAGTACGATGGTACTCAGGCGGTCGTCACCGCGAAGTGAACGACGACCGCCTTCGGAGGAACTAGCGGGCCACTCGCGGCGCCGCGGCACCCGAGCGGCGCCGGCGCGCCGCGAGGCCCAAGCCCATCAGCAGTGCGAGCGACCACGGACGATTCGTGTTGGTTTTGCCGAGATCGCACGAACAGCCGCTATCGGTTGCGCTATCCGTCGGGGGCGTGCTCGAGCTTCCTTTGCCGGATACGCCGCCGGTGGTAACGGCGGGCGCGCCGCTGCTCGAACTGCTGCTGCCAGCGATCGCGCTGCCACTGCCGCCGAGCGACGCACCAGCGAGCCCCGATGCTCCGGCGACGCCCACCGCGCCGCCCGCATCAGCACCTGCAGTGGCGTTGCTGCCGCCAGAAACGCCGGCGGTCGCGCCGCCCGCGCCGCCGGCGCCAGCTGATCCGCCCGCGCCACCCATGCCGCCCGTCGCGGGACAAGGTGGGGCCGTCACCGCCGTCCCCGCGCTGCCGGACAACTTGAAGTAGATGCCGTACCGGTCTTGATAGCGGGAGTAGTGCGGGATGAACGTCAGCTTGCCGTCCGAATCCGTGTTCTTGAGATTGAACTCGAGCTTGCCAGCAGTCTGGAGCAGGTTGGTCTTGATGTTGGCGAGCCAACTATTGATCGTCGTCCCGCTGTTGATGGCGATGGTTTCTTGAATACCCGTCGGCTTCGTAGCGGCGATCGTCCAGGCATGACCCGTGGTGGTCATACTCGCGGTTCCGAGCCCAGCCGACAGCACGATCGGCCCGTAAGTGAACGCGACTGCGTTCTGATTGTCGGCGAGCCGCGAAACCTGGACCTCCATCGGAAGCGTGAGCTCGACTTTGTCGCCCGTTTTCCAAACCCGGCTCACACCCAGAAAGCCGCCAGAGTCCGTCGCGTTGAGCGACTGACTATTGACCGCAACCGTCGCCGATTGACACGAAGCGAGCCAGTACGGCTTTCTGAATTTCAGGTTCACCGCATCGAGCGGCGCCTGATTGATGGTGAAGGTCACCTTATTCGTGAGCGGCAGGTCCGTCACTTGGCTGATGGCCAAGCCGCGATCGGCCCAATTCAAGGTCGAGCTCACGTAGCTCACTACATAGAGGTCGGCGGCGTCGTGGAAGTACACGCTGTCCCCGAGCTTGCTGAAGTTCTCCATGCCCGTACCGGTGCAGCACCAGAAGCTGTTGTCCGGCGTTCCAAAGGCCTTGAAATAGCCCGTGCCCATCGGCTTGAAATAGGTCGTCATCCCGGTGGTGGGATTCATCGACGACAAGATCTCGTTGATGTGAACCCGCTCGTAAAAGTCTGCGTACTTGACGTCGCCGGTGACCTTGAACAGATCCCGGGTGAGCTTCGACATGTTGTAGGCGTTGCAGGTCTCGTTGTTCACGTTGTCGCGACGCGCGTCGAGCTTTCCCGGCTCGTGAAAATGCTCGTCCTCGCTGTTGCCACCGGTCACGTAAGTGTGGTTCTTGAGCACGATGGCCATGAACTGGTCGGCCGCGGTCAGGTAAGATGACTCGCTAGAGCCGATGGTTCGATAGCGGTTCAAGGCCCCGATGAACTTGGGAATCGTCATGTTGGCGTGCTTGCCGCTCAACGTGTCGTTGCCCTGGGCGGTGGTGGTGAACAGGTTCGTGTCATCGAAGATGTGAGCCACCGTCAGGTGATTCGCGCTCTTCGTGTGCTTGTACAGCTCGTACAGCGCGTCGTTCATCCCGCCGTACTCGGAGGAGAGCGCCCGCGACTTCGCGCTGGCACTCCAGCCGGAAGCGCGCGCATACAGCCAGTCACCCATTTTGCTGGCGACCGCCAAAGCGTCCGGATTTTCCTCGAACTCGTAAACATCGAGCAGCCCGGCCAGGATCTTGTGCATGGTGTAGTACGGCACCCAGTTGTTACTGCCGCCGCTGTCCATGTCGTCGAACTGAGACACGGGAGTCGCGAACAGAAAGCCGTTCGCGGACTGGTAAGTCTTCAACTTCGAAATGACGTCGTCGAGCTTGACCTTGATCTGACTCGCCAAGGCGGGATCGCTGCCCTTTGCTTGCTGGTAAGCGTGCGCGACCGCCGACAGCCAGTGGCCTAGCGAGTGCCCGCGGATGTTCTGGCTCTCCCAACCACCGTACAGGTTCGTGGCGGTCGTGCCGGTGGAGACGGCCTTGAAGCCGGCCAAAAGGCGGTCGCTATTGAGCGTCGTGATCAGGAAGGCGACGTTCTTCGCGAACAGGTTCTGCTGGTATTGGTCGGTGATTTGGACCTGATCCAGGGTGAATTCTTGCAGTTTTTCCACCGCATCCGCGGCCGAGGCCAGCCGAGGCGCCATCACGCCCAGCGCCACCGTCAGCGCCACCGAAACACCTGGGATGCATTGCTTGATTCTTCGAGTCACGGCTTCGCTTCTCCGATCACGGGCCCGCGCCAAACCAAGGGTTTCCGCTGGGCAGTCTTGCAGGAAGGAACTGTCCGGAGCCGAAGCGTGTTGTGGAGAAAGTTTAGCGAAACTGCAGTCCCAGGTCGATGCCCAGGGCGGCGGCGAAGCGGGGCATGGTCCAGACCGGGACGTTGTCGAGGCTGGCGGTCCAGCGCGTCAAAATGACGAGCCCGTCCGCGTGCGCGCCGATGAAGGCATGCGCCCCAAGCGGTTGGCTGAAAGCCGCGCGGAGGCCAGTCGCGACGAATGGCAGGTGTGTCGAGGTGGGATGGTCGATGTCCTGGCCGGCCATGCTGACTCTCCCCGCGTTCAGTAGCAGACACGCACTCCAGCGCTCCAGCGCTTGGCAGCCAGCAGCGCTGAGCAAGAACAATTGCTCCGACACCCCCGCGCCGTCCGCGCGTCGGACCGCGGACGGAAGGCTCACTTCGGCCGCCAATTGCAGTGAAGCGTGCTGCCACGCGAGCCGCCCGAAGAGACGACCGATCAAGATCGGATGAGGGGCCATGCCGAAGCCGACGGCGGGCCCCGCTCCCAGCGCGAATACGGGCGGAAAACCAGCGGCCGGCGGGCGCGCGGGGCGACTCACGACAGCCGGTGTGTCCGCCGGGATCGGCGGAGTCGGCGGCGGTGCTGGTTTATCGCTCGGCCGCTCGGCAACGGCCTTTGGTGTGGGCTCTACGCCCGATTCGCGCTCGACCGTGGCGGCCGCGCTGGGATCTCGCAAGAGTTGGATCTGAACCGCCAGCGCGAGGCCCATCGTGCGCGCGAGGCGCGGGCAATCGCCGCTGCCCATGGTGAAGGCCTGATCCCCAGCCCACTTTCTTTCCGCATCGCGCCACTCGATGCGACCGTCGAGCGAGCCGGCCTTGCGCGTGATGCGTAAAGACACGTGGTGTGGTGCATCATCGGTGAAGGGATCGTAACCGAGACGCGCCACGACAGCGGCCCTCAGATCCTCTGCGCCCGGGCACTGTGCGGGCGGCTCGTACTCGAGGGTAACCGAAAACTCGGCCCCGGAGGCCAACGCCGAGGCTGGATGGAGCAACGAAAGGCAAACGGCGGCCACGCCAATGAGGGCTCCCGTCCAGCGCGCAACCACGGTTCGATACTGGACGAACGAGCCCCCCCTTAGCAACGCCAGCAGTTCCGCATCAAGGCTTTCGTTCCTTCGACAACAGCACGCTGCGCGGGAATCGGACCGCAAAAGCCGCCGCGGCGCGCTGGCCTTCGACCGCGCGTCCCGCGCCCATCAGCGATCGGACGCGAAGTGCCTCGCGTTCTTCGGCGAGATGGCCGTTGGGAAATCGACGATTTGCTTCACCAAGCAGGCCAAGGGCACGGGAAAAATCTCGCTGCGTGTAGGCCGCCTGAGCACGCCCGAGCAGCTCGAGTTCAGTCGTGCCGGCTTCGCCAATCGGGCGGACGCTGCGCACGGCTTTGGGGGGCGCCATCACTGGCGGGGTGGCAGCTGGAGGCAGAAGCGATGAGACCTCGGCTGGCTGAAAAACGACCGCGACCGGCTGTGCACTGGTCGCGGGCGTCGGGGCGCGCGCAGCGGGCACGCGCAGCACGGCGACCGTGCCCACGGCGACCACCGCGGCGGCCGCGAACGACGCGGGCAAAACAATCCGAACCAGACCGTGGCTCGACGCTGGCCGCGCGAGCGGCGGAGGAGCCAACGCCAGTGAAGCGTTCGGCGGGATTTGCCCACCCGCGGCGGCGATCGCACGAACCCGAGCGAGTGCACGCGCACGTACCTCGGGCGGTGCTCGTCGCTCGACGCTGCGCGGGTTGAGAAACGCCTCGAGCTCGGGCTCCAAGGTCGGTTCGCGACGCTTCATGTTGAGACGCCTTCCCTCGCGAGCCGTCGCACGGCCGACGCCAATTCTTTGCGACCCTTGTATAGCCTTGCGTAGACTCCGAACTTGGTCATCGATAATTGCTGCGCGATCTCGACGATCTCGAGCCCTTCGAGATCGTGCTTCATGACGACTGAGCGACGGGAGCTGGGAACGAGGTCGAGTGCGGCCCACAGCAGCGCCAGCGATTGCTGCCCCTCCAACATTCGGTCGGGGCCATCACTCGTGTCTACCGGGTCCAACCCAGTCCAGGGTGATTCGCGGGCGCGCCGGCGCCGGTGGGCGCGGACGACACGGAAGGCCACGCCGAACAGCCAAGGACGGAGCGGGCGCGTCAAGTCGAGCGTCGGCCAGTGGCGGTACAGGACCACGAAGATGTCCTGCAGCAGGTCGTCGATGTCGGAGGGCGGCGCACCGAGCCGCCGCAGGGTGCCGTATAGGTAGTCGAGCTCTTGCTCGAAGAGCTGGATGCACTCCCCACCGGGCTCTGGCAGCCGGGCGGGACGACGAATCGAGTGCAAAGAGCCCATCTGGGGAATACCTGTCGCGAGCCGGCCATCTTTTGACAAAAATCCGCAAGTTCGCGTCAACCCTGCCCCACGCGGTGCGTCATGGGGTGCGCGCCGGGCATGGACCCGCATGTTTCGCAAACTCATGCTACATATGAAGTATCATGAGACGAGACAGCCGGCTGTCGGTGGTGTTGCATCTGCTCCTGCACATGACCGAGCTCGAAGGTCCGGTCACGTCAGAAACCTTGGGCCCGCGCTTGAACATGAATCCAGTGTTGGTGCGCCGCCTGCTCGGCGGGCTGCGCAACGCGGGCATCGTCAACGCGGAGAAGGGGCACGGCGGGGGCTGGGCGCTGGCTCGCCCGCTCGACCAGGTGACGTTGGCCGAGGTGTATCGAGCGCTCGGCTCGCCCACGCTGTTCGGAATCGGCCCGCAGCGGGAAAACCCACGCTGCCTGGTGGAGCAAGCAGTGAATCGCGCACTCGGCAAGGCGTTGAGCGATGCCGAAGCCGTGCTGCTCGCCGAACTCGAGCTCACCACCGTGGCCGCCATTCTGCACGACGCGAATCAGCATCACCTGCACGGAAAACACAAGCGAGGCAATCTTCATGTTTGATGTGATCATCGTTGGCGGTAGCTACGCGGGCTTGGCCGCGGCCATTCAACTGGGACGAGCGCGGCGCCGCGTGCTCGTCCTCGACGCCGCGCAGCGCCGCAATCGCAGCGCGCATCGCGCCTACGGCTTCCTCGGGCAAGATGGCATCGAGCCTGGCGCGATTGCCGAAAAGGGCCGCGCGGAGGCGCTCGTCTATCCGACCGTGAGCTACCGCGAGGCCAGTGTGAGGCGCGCGCGCGCGATCCCCGATGGCTTCTCGGTCGAGCTCGCGGGCGAAACGCTCAGCGCCAAGCGGCTGATCTTGGCCACGGGCGTGGTCGACGAGCTGCCCCAGATCCCGGGCGTGCGGGAGCGCTGGGGTCAGTCGGTGTTCCATTGCCCGTACTGTCATGGCTACGAGTTGAACCAAGGGCGTGTCGGCGTCATCGCGACCACGCCGATGTCTGCGCATTTGGCGGTGCTGGCCTCCGAATGGGGGGCCCCGGGCCAGAACGTGTTCTTTCTGAACCACGCATTCGAGCCAGACGCGGAGCAGTTGAGCGATCTGAGTGCGCGGGGGATTTCCGTCGAGCGCGAGCCGATCGCGGGCATCGAAGGCCAGCGGCCCGAAGTCGCGGTGCGTTTGCAGAGCGGCAGGCTCGAGCGCTTCGTCGGGTTGTTTCTCGGTTCGAGCACGCGGCTGGCGCTGCCCTTTGCTGAGCAGCTCGGCTGCGAGTTGGAAGCGGGCCCCGTGGGCTCCTTTTACAAGACCGATCAGATGAAACAGACCACCGTGCCTGGCGTGTTTGCCTGTGGCGACGCAGGCCTGCCCATGGGCTCGCTGTCCTTTGCAGTTGCCGATGGCGTACGGGCCGGCGTCGGCGCGCACGCGTCCCTGGTCTTGCGACGCGCGTAGCTCGTGTCATGTTTGGGGGAATGGTGAATCGGGGCTGGGCGGTGTTAATCGTTTCGATGCTTTGCGGGGGCTGCGGCAATTCGGCGCAGGAGGTCGAAGATCATCGTCAGCAGTGGCTCGCCACTCACCCTGAAGCGTACGTGGTCGAGATTTGCGGGACCGGTTTTGCGGGCGGTTGCAGCCTAGACGCGGTGTCGGGTGGGCAAGTCGTTGCCGCGCGCTCCGGGTTCCGGGGCGGGGTGTTCAAGGACGTCGAGCCGGGTTCGGACGAGCCGATCACGGCCTTGTTCGATCGCGCCACGCGCGCGGCCCATTCGGACGATTGCGATCTGGAATCACTCGAATTCGACTCGAAATATTTCTACGTCAGCAACTACTACTGCAGGGGCGATGAAGAGGGCAGCGGCGAAACCGTCAAGTGTTTCCAGCCGGACACCGTAGACCTCGCCCTGTGTCCCGAGTGAGCACCGCAAAATTCTCGAAATCAGCGAGCGCGCAGACGCCCCGCGCGGATCTGTGACACGGGGTAGCGGCCGAGCACGTTGCGCAGGGCTTGTTCGACGGCCGGCTGCGGCTCACCGCGCAGTAGCAAGCGCGGCGAGCCAGAATCGCTCTGCACGAGGAGTTCCGTATTGTCGAGTCGTTCGCGCTCGGCAATCTCGGCGAACTCGTAAAACAATGCGGGTGACAAGCGGCCACGCAACAGGTCGAGCTTGCCCGCGCGCGCGCGCAGCGCAAAGAGCTCGTTCGCCCGGCGCAACGCGAAAGCGAATCCGAGCAGCACCAGGCACGGTAGGCCCAACCAAAACCAATTCGACATCGCACTGAGTGCGCCGACGTTAGCCGTTCACAGGCGCATGAACAGCTCTACATCGTCCCCAAACGGCAGCGAGAGGTAACCGTTCGCCGGATCGCGAATTCGAGCGAGGAATTCGGGATTGTGGTCGGCGTTGTCAGCCACGATCAGCGAGCCGGGGTGCAGGCGCGGCTGGACGATGGTCAAGATCGCCGGATAGAGCACTTTGGCACCGTCCAGCAGCAGAAAATCGACGCTCGCGGGGAGATCGCGGGCCAAGCTTTCGGTCGCATCACCCTCACGGATTTCGACGAACTCGCTCAAGCCGGCGAGCGCCACGTTTTCTCGGGCACGTGCCACTTTCGCGACTTCGAATTCGCTGCCAATCACGCGGCCGCCGCCGTTGTCTTTCACGGCGGCCGCCAGGTGTACCGTCGATAGCCCGAACGAAGTCCCGAACTCGACGACCGAGCGCGCATTGCTGGCACGAACCAGTAAGTACAATAGCCGGCCGGTTTCGGGCGACACGGGCAAAAATAGTTCTTTGGCCATGCCGTAGAAGCCGCGGTAGTCGGTTTTGGCGCGGTTCATCAATTCGGCGCGAGCCGCAGGCGAGCTTTGCGCGAGCTGCGCGCGGAGCGGCGCATCCGCCGCTTCCGCTTCCGCAAACAGGCGCGTGAGTAGGGGAGCAATGGGAGCACTGAGCAAGCTGTTCATGATGGGCCTCGAGACGGGTTTGGGTTCTGATTGGCGCTTTCGGCAGCGCTTGGTTAGAATACGAGGGATCATTCGCATTCGTGCTTCGCATTCCCGCTGATGCCTCCCCGCGCCTCGAAAAAGTCCCGCATATCGGCCAGAAAGAGCCCGGTTCAGGCGCGCTCGGCGCGCCTCGTGGCAGACATTCTGGAGGCGGCAGCTCGCGTTTTGGCGCGCCAGGGCGCGCGCCATTTCACCACCGTGCGTGTGGCCGAAGAGGCGGGCGTCAGCATCGGTTCGCTGTACCAATACTTCCCGAACAAAGAAGCGTTGCTGTTCAGGTTGCAAACCGACGAATGGCAAGACACCTGGGGCGTGCTCGATGAAATCTTGAGCGACCAGCGCCTGGCACCGCTCGACCGGCTGAGCAAAGCGGTACTCGTTTTCTTTCGCTCGGAGCAGCAAGAGGCCGCATTGCGCACCGCGCTCGATGACGCGGGCGCTCTCTTTCGGGACGCCCCCGAAGCACATGAGTTTCTGACCGTGATCAAGCGCCGCATGCTGCATTTCTTCGAAGAGGCGTTGCCCGGCGTACCCGCCGTGCGCCAAGCGTTCACTTCGGAGGTCGTGCTCACGGCCATGGCCGCCGTCGCGGAAAAGGTCACCGCGCAGGGGCTCGATCGCCGCGCTGTCGATGCCTGGGCCGAGGCCAACGCGGAGATGTATCGGGCGTACGTCGAATCCGTAGCCAAGGGCGCACGCCGCAAGGCACGCTAGCAAGCGGCAAACTGCGACTAAACGGCTCGCCGCGCGTTCGTCCCAGTGTGCTTGTTGACGCTTTGCTTCCGCCATAAACTGAGTGACATGAAAGTTGGGCCGGGTTGCTGGTTGCGGGTCGTGGTCGGTGCGGTCAGTGCAGTGTCGCTGTCGTGCGGTAGCGGTTCGGACAGCGCGCCAGCCAGCGCGGGCGCGCCGAACGGCGGCGCCACCAGTGGAGCGAGCGGAACGAGCGGAGCCGCTGCCGGCGGCAAGGCCGGCGCTGGCACGAGCGGCAGCGCCGGGGGCGCCGGGGGCGCCGTAGATTGTGCGGGAGTGTGCGAGCACGTCAAAGTGCTGTGCGCCGCCAACGGCACCATCGACGACAACTGGCTAGACGCCTGCAAGCAGGTTTGCGACACGCGCGCGCAACTCACGCCCGATGTCGCGCAACTCGAGCAAACCTGCGTCATGGGCGCAGCCGATTGCAGCGCGTCGATCGTGTGCGTCGCTTCGCCTCATTGAGGGTTGCGCGGCGCGAATTGGCGCATCCCCCAAAACGTGATCGGCGTCTTGGGCACGGCACATTCACCGATCACCGCGAAACCCAGGCGCTGATAGAGCTGCACGTTGGTCGGTAGGTGCGTAAAGAGGAAGCAGGGATGCTCTGCGCGGCGGCGCAAATCAGCCAGTGATTCGAGCAGCAAGCGCGGACCGAGCCCGCGCCGCACTGCGATGCACGCCCAGCGTGTCGAGGTAAAAGTGCGGTTCTCCCGCGAGCAGCGAGGCCTTGAACCGATCGGCGACGCCAAACGTGTGCACGATTCGCTGCGTGGCCACGAGCCCCGCCGCGAACGGCATGCGCCAAAAGCCGGCTCTGAGCGAGCGCCAAGCGCTGACGTGCTTGCCGGGGGGGTGAAACAGCGCGACGGCAAGCAAACGCCCGCCTTCGAAAGCGCCATACGCGGAGCGCGCCTGAATCCAGAGCACGCAATTCATTCGACACGACGCGGCCATGCCCTCGTGCTCTGCAGGCCCAAACCAACAAAGGATCCCCAGAAAACGCAGACACCAACACTTCGACCGCGGCGTCGGGATCGGACTCTTCGAGCAAGTGTGTGCTCACCCCGGCTGTCTACCGGGCGAAGCCCACCCTCGTCAACGGAGCGTGGGCGCTCGCGCAGTCAGCCTGCGTTTACGGGGTGCAGCGAGAGCTGACCGATGTAGTCGGCCTTCCCTAGGGCAACGCCGTTGTGTCGCAAGATGGCGTAGCTGTGCGCGGCGTGAAAGTAGAAATTCGGCAATTGCAACTGCGTCACGAAGTCAGCCCCCAACAAATACTGATTGGGGATGAACAGCAGCACGATCTTTCGCTCCTCCGCGCCCACGAAATTCGCGGCCGTGAACGTGTCCAAGTATGCCAGCACCGTGGCGATGCGCGCACGGATCTCGGGCAGCGTGGTTTCGGTATCCGGATGCTTGGGCGGCTCTTGCCCGGTGAGCCGCGCCGCCGTCGACTTCGCCGCGTCACACGCGGACTGGATCTGACGCAGCAACGGGAACTGGTCGGGCGCCAAACGCGCATTCAGCAGCACGCTGACATCGAAGTTCTTTGCTTCCGCCAATGCCGCGCCTGCGACGAGCCACTTGTCGATTTGAGTCAGCGTGTTCTTGAACTGTAAGACGGTGCTTTCATAAAGTGACATCGGTATTCCTCGGTTCGGCCGCCGACCAAGAGCTGGCGCACGACGTTGCCGTACATACGGCGACCGCGCGCATGGGTCCAGAGTTGGTTTGATGGGGCCGCGACACGACATATCCCGTCACAACCTTCGGCGTGTTGACCCGCCCGAAGAGGCAGCTCTGTCTTCGCGAGGGCCTCGCGGGCGAGCACACGAGAAACGCTGTTCGAATCATGATCGCGCCGCGCGTGCGCGTCGCACCAAAAGCTACGCGCCATGCTCCGAGCACCGGGCCCGCTCACCCAACCCAACCCAACCCAACCCAACCCGAGCTCAGCCCCGGGGAAACGAGCACAAGGGGTGTAAGCATCGGTCAGCTCGCGTGCTTACCGAATCGCGCTCATGTTCATGCGCTCACTCGCGGAGCGCGCGACTCGTCAACGGGCAACGGTCGTGCCCTTCCCGGGCCGCGGCGGTGAGCACTCGCTGACTCACCTCTTCGAGCGCCGCCCATTCCGGGTCCGCGCCCTCTGCCTGGAGCTCTCGGCTCACCTGTTCGAACAACGTCAACGATGAGACGAGCTTGAGCACATCGATCGGCGAGCCCATGATTTTCGCCAGCCGTTCACCCCGCTCGAGCTGCTCCGCGACCGCCGTCGTGATCTCCAACAGACGCGTCCTCAGCCGCGCGTCGGCCAAATACGCTCTGGCTTCGGCGCGCCCAGCCAGGCCATAGCGGCGCGCTTCCGGCGAGTGCCCCAAGCCAACGAGTTGCGGAAAGATGTACCAGATCCAATGCGTTCGCTTACCCGCGCCGCGAATTTCCGCGAGCGCCGCGGCGTAGCCATGGGCAAGGTCGGCCTGAGCGTCATGAAAGCGCTGTAAACCGGTGGCGGGCATGATGAAACCCTAGCAGAGTACGGTATCTTTGGTTTCTTGGGTGGTGAGTCAGATGAATCGAAAAATTGGGATTGCTTTGTCGATCAGCGTGTCGGCCTTCGCGTCACTTCGAAGTGCGCCCGCGTTGGCCTGTGGTGGAGGCGGGGTCACGAGCCGAGTCGGGGTGACGACGAACGCGCAGCGCATCTTCATGTCGGTGCGCGACAGCGGGACGACCGACATCGTTGCCCAGATCACCGTGCCAGAAACCACGGCTGACTACGGCGTGCTGATCCCGGTTCCCGATGAACCCACGCTCGACAGCGAACCGGTTTCGGCAGCGGACATGAATCTGCTGGATGTGCTCACCGCGCCAGTGATCACGAGCGAAGCGCACGACTCCGGAGGCTCCGGCTGTGGCTGCATCGGCACCGGTGCAACAGCGGGCGGCGACGACGACGGCACGAAGCGCGGCGTGACCGTCAGCAGCGAGGAGACGATCGGCCCGGTGGTGGCAGTATCGCTCACTGGCGAGAGCGGAGACGCCGTGCGCGCTTGGCTAGTCGACAACGGTTTTTCCTTGCCGCAAACCGACGCGCCGACGCTCGATCGCTACGTGGGGGCGGGAAAGTACTTCATCGCCATTCGGCGCAGCGACCAAGCGCTTGACGGCGGGCCGACCAGCATCGGTATTCACTACTCGCTAACGGGCGATCATCGCATGCTCTCGCTCGGGTTCACGCGGATTGGCGCGGCAGCGACACTTGCCATCACGCTCTATCTGGCCGCGCCGCAAACCGTGGGGCCGTCGGAGCCGTTCAAAGCACTCACCTTGAGCGATCTCGATGCCACCACGCTACGGCGCAGTGATTACCCGCGGGCCGTACAAAGCGCCGTCGCAGCCCGGGCTTCGAAAGCATTCGTCCTCGAAAGCGCGACACCGCGCAGCAACATCGCATCGAGCATACCGAGCCTCGCGCGGCTCATCGACCCGAATGCGACGCTCACACGCGCAACCACCGTGGTCGCCCGCGAGCAAATCAACGACGATGTGGTCTTCGCGACGCCATTCACGGGCGCCGTGCCGTCACAACGCCAAGTCAGCCTGAGCCTCGCTGCCCCAGGGGTCCGCTACGCTGGCATGGGCTCGCTCGGCTTGTTGTTGCTGGCGGGCGCACTCCGTCGCCGCTCCCGGAGCGCGCTGGGCCGTTGAAACGCAACGCGCCAGCGGCGCTGCAGCGCGCGATTCGAAGCGCGCTGCGGGCGCTCGCAGAACCCGAGCGCGCGCCGGCCATGCAGGCGTACATGAAGTCGGAAATGCCGTACCTGGGCGTCTCTGCGGCGCGCGTCAAAGCCGCCTGCCGCGAAGTTTACGCCAGCTACCCCTTCGAGAGTGCCGAACTCTGGCGCGCGGACGCGCTCTCGCTCTGGCGCGGCGCCAGACACCGTGAAGAGCGCTACGCCGCGATCGCCTTGACCGGGCACCGTAAAGCAGCCGGATTCAAAACCTTGGCCGCGCTGCCGATGTACGAAGAAATGATCGTGACCGGCGCGTGGTGGGACTACGTGGACGAACTCGCCGAGCACCGAGTTGGCCCGCTGCTCGCCGCCTACCCGCGCCCCATGCGGAAAACGCTGCTCAGCTGGAGCCGCTCGGCCGATCTCTGGAAACGCCGCACCTCCATCATCTGCCAAATGTTCTTCCGCGAGGCGACTGATCTGGAGTTGCTCTTCTCCTGCATAGAACCCTCGTTGGCCTCGAAAGAATTCTTCCTGCGCAAAGCCATCGGCTGGGCCCTACGCCAACTGGGCAAACACGACCCGAAGACCGTGCTCCGTTATGTAGAGGAGCACCAATCCGAACTCAGCCCGCTCAGCCGGCGTGAGGCGTTGAAGCACTTGTTTCGCGGTTAGGGCCCGCGAATGGCCAAGTCGATCGATCTCGCAGCCGATGCATCCCGGCTATCCCGGCTGGCTTCGTTGCTCCTCGTTACATACCAGCAGTATGCGCCTTCGTCGCGCCTCGCCATCCGGGCGCCTCGACCGCGATCTTCGACCCGTTCTGAGAGAGGCGGCGTCCGCACCAGTGCACCGAGGCGCGGATAGGCCGGGAGCCGGGGAGCCGCAGCGGGAATTTGGCGATCGCGTTATTTCGGCGCCGCGCGCAACCGCACTGGCTCGAGTCCACGCCCCGCGAATTCGGAGTAGACGATGAAGCGGAAGGGATTGGTCTGGGCATGCAATTGGCGCAAATTGCCGAGCGCCCGCTGGCGCGCTTCTTGTAGCGCTTGGCTCGCTGGATAGCGGGCGAGGCCGAGGTCGGCGATGTGCAGGGCGAGGGTTGCGTCCCCGCGCGATTCCAGATCCAGCGCGGCCCGCGCGAACGCCGCATCAGAGGCGCCCAGGGCAGCGAGCGCAGCGGCCCATTGCGCTCGCGTGAAGTGATCCATGCCGTCGCCGTTGGCTTGCCAATAGCCGGCATGCTCGGCATACAGCCGCTGAATGAAGGTGTCGCGCATCACCAGATAGGGCTGTACCGCGGCGGGTGCCGAACGCAGCGCCGCGGGCAGCACGTTTTCGTCGAGCACGTTGGCCAGCGGCAGGGCACGTTGTGCGGCCGATAATGTGTGCTGGTAGAGCTCAGCCAGTGCGTCTCGCAGCCCGGGCATGGCTTCGATCGTGAATAGAGCGCTGAGCGGCGGGTGCCCGTGGATCAGCCGCCGCGGCGAAAGCTCGAGCACCTGAGCGATCGCCCCGAGGTAACCTTCAGGAGAACCTTCGGCGACGAACGGAGCGCCCAGGTAGGGCATGAACGCATCACCGACGAAGAGCAGGCCGTGCTTCCGATCTTGGACGAACAGCGCGTCGTCGGTCTCGCCACTTTTTGCAGAGATGAGCTGCAAATCGAGGCCGCCGTCGGTTAGCGGTTCAGACGCGGAGATCAGTCGGTCGGGCTGGGCGTCGAGCTTCATCGTTCCGCTGCCGAAAAAGTATCGAAACGGCGGCGGATAGCGGCGCGTGCGCTCCAGCTCTTTCGCGAAACCCGCCTGAGCAATGACGATGCTGCCCGGCTCGCGTAGCGCCGCGAGGCCGCCGACGTGGTCCCAATGGGCATGGGTCAAAATGATGTATTTGATCGGCGCGCGCGTGATCTGTCGCAACGCTGAAAGCGCGTCGCGAGTGCTCTCTTCGGTCGTCCCCGCGTCGATGGCAACGACGAAATCTGGCGTGACGATGAAGCCGAGGTTCGCAAAATCATAGCCCTCGGCCACGTACACCCCTTCGGCTTCGCGCAGCAGCCGCTTCTCCCGGAAGCGAAAGCCACTTTCGGCATCGACCGAGAGATCTCCGATTACGCGGGGCGTTGTCGCGTCGTCCAGGTCTTGGATGCCCGCCCGCTGCATCATGTCTCGAGAGCGGGCTTCGTCACCGAGCGTGCGGTACGCGACGGCAAGTTCTCGATATATTCCTCGATCGAAGCCGAACGGTAGCGCTTCGCGATGCACCAGGCTGGCCTCGAGGTCACTCACGGCGGCCCGCGCTTTGCCGAAGCGCGCGGGCAGCTCGGCAAACACTTGTCCACGTGCGAAGCGCCCGAGTACGGGGTCGCTGGCCGCGCCTTCATCCAGCTTTTGGATGGCATCTTCGACCCACGCCACACGCTTCAAGAGACCAATGTCGCCCGCCACCCGCGCTTGCATGACCGCTTGCAACGAGCGAAACAGCGCTCGGCGCTGCGGTTGTTCACCCGCGAGCCGGTCGAAGTAGTCGTACCCCTCCCACTCGCGATGATTGGCGACGAACTGCTGCATCGTGACGAGCAGCAGCAGCGTCTGTGAATTCGGATAAGCTGCAGTTTCCATGAGCGCCGAAAGTGGGCGTTGCTCGATCAAGGGCGGTTTCGAAGGCCGAGCCGTCGAGCAAGCGACGAGCGCTAACGCTAACGCTAACGCTAACGCTAACGAGCCGGCGCTTGCCCCGCGCTCGAGCGGCCTGAAAATTGCGTTGAAAATAGCCATGAGTTTCCTTTCCGGCGCGTGCTGTCGCTTGCCGCCGCAGAGCATGTTTGGAGCTGCCGCCGAGAAGCGCTTGAACAAACTGGCTGCCTCTCGCGTGCTAGCGTGGGATTCATGCAGCTGCCGCTCATTCCCCGAGGGATGCACGCCCGAGCCTGGCCTCCGGTGCTCGCGACGCGTGGCCCGGGCGGACCCTGTGCCTGGCACTCACACCACTCGCTGCGCTTCGCGCTTGCGCTCGAGGGAGAAGTTCGCATTCGCACCACACGCCTGGGCAAATGGTCGAGCGCGCCCGGCGTGCTCACCGCCCCTGACGCCGCCCACGTGCTCGACGCTCAGGGTGCCCAGCTACTGCTGGTGTTCCTCGATCCCGAAAGCATCACCGGCGCCCCATTTCGCGATGCGCTCAACGGCCCCGTTCGGTTGATCTCGGACGGCGAGCGGAAAGCCATGACGAGTGACGTGGTGCCGCAAACGATCTTGCGCGCGGGCGCCGCAGCCTGGGCAAGAAAAGCCGCTGACGCTCTGCGCCTCCGAGCTCCCGCCGCGCCGCGCTCCGTACATCCTCGCGTGCGCGCGCTGCTGAGCTTGCTGAAGAATGGCGGCATCGGCCACGCCACCTCACTCGAAGGGTTGGCCCGCGCAGTGGGGCTTTCGCCGAGCCGACTGATGCACGTATTCACGACCTCCGTCGGCATCCCACTTCGACCCTACCTGGCCTGGCTACGCGTGCAACGGGCCGCCATCGAGATCGTGTCGGGCAACCCGCTCTCCGACGCAGCGCTCGCCGCCGGTTTCTCCGATGCCGCGCACATGAGCCGAACGTTCCGCCGCATGCTGGGCATTCCGCCGTCGCTGCTGCGAGCCATGAAGTGCAGCGTGTGATCGAGCTGCCATTCGCCAGCGGAACCGCGAGCTCACCACTTTCATGGTAAAACGGATTGGTGAACGAGTTCGAGGCGCTGTATGGGTTGGCTGAACCGCGCGAAAGTCCAATCATCGAACCGCTCGTGCGTCGCTTCGCACCGATCGGGGGCTTCGTGGCGTACGGGGCGCTCTACTCCGTGCTGCCCTTGATGCTCGCGGTATCCGCGATGCTCCTGATCGCGTTCTGGCTGAGCCAGCTCCTACACAGCCCCGAGGGACATCTGTTACCGCCCTGGGCGCAGGTCGTTATTTGTAGCGGGGCCTTGCTCGTATTCGTATTGAGCTACGCGCCGCTCGTGCTTTGGGCTCGCAGCCGCCGCGCGGTCCTGCGGCGGTTATTTCGTGACGGCCGTTTCGTGCAAGCCGCCGTCCTACGCGTCGACGTCGTCCCCGTGCGGACCATCACGGTGACGCGCGCAGTTCTCGCCTTCCAAACCAAAGCGGGGCCGCGCCAAGTTGCAGCGTCTGTCAGCGGTGAGCCGCCCGGGCTAGTGCTAGGTGCACCAATCCCCGTTCTGATCGAACCAAGCAACGCGTATTCCGCCGCTTTCATCGCGGGCCGCGCCGTGCCCGCGCGTTGAGCGCTTTCCGCTCACGCTCAATCCTTGACGCGGCTCCGTCTGGCGATCGGCGCGCGCACCAGCTGCGAAATCACACGACTTTCTGAAATGCGACGCTTCGCTCGAAGGACACCATCGCTCATCCTGCAGCCACGCGAGCGCAGGTGTGCTCTGGTATGGCCATGCGCCCACCCACCCCCGCTCGAAAGCTCTTGATCGCGTCGGTCGGCGTAGCGACCATCAACTACGTCGCCGCTTGTGTGCACGAGCCAGTGGCCACTGGAAATTTGGTGGCACCACCACCGAGCAGCGCTGGCTCACCGGGCAGCATCACGAATGGCGGTGACGTGCTCGTCTCGAGCGGCACAGCTGGCACGGGCGGCGAATCCGCAATCCCGCCCACCTCCGGCAACTTGGTGGCCCCCCCACCAACTCCTCCCGCAACCGTTCCACAGCCGACGAGCACACCGCCCACCTCGGGCAACTTGATGCCTCCACCCAAGCCACTGCCGACAGGCGGCGTGAAGCCTCCCATCAAAGGGCACTGATTTCGGGTTGCGTGCGCATCGTGCTCGCCCTTCGAGCCGCGCTTGCTGCCTTTGGCCCGCGGGACCGTCGGCTTTGTGAGCGGTGTCGCATCATCCTCCATGAGTTCTGCACATTGTGTTGCTAGCGTGCGCGGGCATGAATTGGGCGTGGTGGCGTGAACGGCGCTGGGTTGCTTTCGGAGCGTACGTGGCGGTGGTGTTCGTCACCGTACCGTTCACCAGGCGGGTGGTGTTGGCGCTGCGCAACACGGACATGTTGGGCGCGACGGTCACCGGTTCGTACACGGTCGCGGTCGCGGGGGTCGTGTACTATGTGCTGTTCAATCGGAGATTGGCAGATTGGGTCGCGTTCGCGGTGGTGGCGGCGCTGCTCTGCGTCGTCACGGTGCTCTTGCTCGGGCTTTCGATTCCGGAAGAGCGCGTGCACTTTCTGCAGTATGGGTCGATGGCGCTGCTCGCGCGGAGTGCGCTGGCGCGGGGCACGGATAATTACGCGGCTCGCAATCTGCTGCTTGGCATTGCACTGACCAGCACTTTGGGGTTCCTCGAGGAGTGCCTGCAGGGCTTGGTGCCGTGGCGCGTGTTCGATTGGCGGGACGTGGCAATGGATGCGGGCGCGGCGCTCATCGCCTTGATTTTGGATGAACTATTGCATGATCGCCTGCGCCTTCGGCAACGCGAGGAAACGCCAAGAGGCGCACGGTGACACGCATCCTGGTGGTGGAGGACGAACTGGCGGTCGCTGACGTGATCGAGCTTTCGTTGCGACGCGGCGGCTTCGAGGTAGAAGTGGTGCACGGCCGCCGCGCTGCAGAGCAGCGGCTCGAGCCGGGCCGCTTTGCAGCGATCATTTTGGACTTGGGACTGCCGGATGGTGATGGCACGGAGCTGTGTCGTTGGCTGCGCGGACGCGCCGACGACGCGCTGAATTCCTTGCCCATCGTGATGGTCACGGCGCGCGACGAAGAGCTCGACCGCGTGCTCGGCTTGGAGCAAGGCGCGGACGACTACGTCGTCAAGCCCTTTTCACCGCGTGAACTGGTGGCACGCGTTGGCAGCTTGCTGCGCAGAGCTGGCGGCCGTTTCGGCAAAGACCCGGAGATCGTGGCCGGCCCACTGTCGCTCAATCGCGTGCGCTTTCGCGCCGCCATCGACGACAATACGGTGCCTTTGACGAAGACCGAGTTCGCGCTGCTCTGGGCTTTGTTCGACGCGCGTGAGCGCGTGTTCACGCGCGAGATCCTGGTCACACGGGTCTATCAAGGCGCGAGCATCGCGAATCGCACGGTGGATTCACACATCAAGGCAATTCGGCAAAAGTGCCTAGCGCTCAATCCGCATTGGGACCCGATCGAGACCGTGTATGGCGTCGGCTACAAGGCGAGGAGCACGTGAAGGGTAGCGCCATCAGCCGCCGATTGATGCTGGCGCTGTTTGCGGTCACACTCGTACCCATCCTCGGCTGGTCGTTGGTGGTCGACCTCGCGGAGCACCTGACAGCGGGTCCGCCCGCACCCAACCTGGCTGAGCTGAGCGGAGCACTGCACGAGACCCGGCATCGCTTGGTGCTATTTCTGGGAGCGAGCCTGGCGACCTTCGCCGCCGCGCTGATCTATTTGCGGCGTGTGCTGGTCATGCCGCTCGAGTCCCTAGCCGAAAAGGCGCGGCGCGCCTCACTCGAGTGGGATACCCCGCCGGAGTGCGCCCGAGACGACGAAATCGGCGATTTGGGCCGCGCTCTGGACAAAAGCGTGCGCGATTTGGCCGACCGGGCCGAGCGCGCGCGGCGCTTCTCGGCCGATCTGAGCCACGAGCTGCGCACACCCCTCGCCGCCATCCGCGGCGCGGCCGAGCTGCTCTCGGAGGGTGCCCTCCCCGAGCACGAAGCGCAGCGCTTGAACGAAAACGTGCTCAGGGAGTCGGAGCGCCTCGGTCGCCTGGTCGAAGGCATACTCGATCTCGAACGCACGACGCACGCTCTGCGTCACGAAGATGCCAGCGCCGATCTGACGCAAAGCCTGCACCGCGTCACGGACGCACTCACCGTACTCGCGGCACGACGCGGTCAGCGCTTCCAGCTCCAGCTCGACTGCGACACAGCGTGGGCGCTCGTCGATGCCGATCGTCACGATCGCGTACTGTACGCGCTGCTCGAGAACGCGCTCAAATTCTCGCCCAGCGGCGAGATCGTCGAGGTGAGCTTGCTGACAGGGGCTGACCGGTTTCGAATCACCGTTTCGGATCGGGGCCCGGGCGTGGCCGAAAGCGCGCGTCAGGTCATTTTCGAGCGCCATGTGCAGGGTGAAAGCCGGGGGCCCGGCCGCGGCGCGGGGCTCGGCCTGGCCATTGCCCGAACACTGGTCGAAAGCTGGGGTGGGAGCTTGGTCGTTGAGCCGCGGGACGGCGGCGGTACGCGCTTCGGTTACGATGTCAGCGCGTTGGGGAGCGCATAGCCTGAGGTTTGGCAAGGACGCGACGCAGCTCAACGAGGCTATTTACCGCATGGCGCAGCTCGGGCAGCCGCAAAGCGATGCTCCAGGCCTGGGCCGCCACCGGATCCGCAAGCCATTGTTCGAGCTGAGTGCGCGCGGCACGGCGATCGCCGAGCTCCAGCTGCGCGACGCAGCGGAGCGCCTGACGACGCGCGTCATCGCGCCCATCCGCGTCCGCCCCGCTACGCGTGCGCTCCGGCGCGCTACGGGTCCGCTCCAGCACGCCGTACCAGTCGCCGCGCGCCGCCGCCAAACGCGCGAGGCCGAGCTGCCAGGCCGCTGCATAGGGCTCAACCAGCACTTCCGCCCCAGGATCGAGACGCGCCGCTTCAGCGTCTTCCCCGCGACGACGCCAGTACTCCAAGCGGCCCAAGTATTCGAGCGCACACTTCGGCGCCTGAGTCAGCCGCTCGAGCGTCTCCTGGGTGAGGGCAAAATCCTCGCGATACGCGCGCTCCAAAATTGCCTGCTTGAGTGACGTGCCCAGCACGCTAGCGCGCTCTCGCTCGGGGCGCGCGAGCAAGAATCGAGCAGCGTGCTCCACATCGCTGCGCTCGAGCAGACGCTCACAGCCGGCCTTGATCCAAGGCTCCGGTAGTTGCTCCGAGGTTGGCAGCGCGGGCGATTCACGCAAGCCATCCGCGGTCAGCGCGTCCAGCAGCTCCCGCTCGCTGTCTCCACTCAAAGCACCGATCGCCTGGAGCGCCCTCGCCTCGGCCAAACCGTCTGCCACTCCATTCGCGCGCAAGGCCGCGACGACGCGAGCGTTGCGCAGCGCCAGGGAACGCACTCGCAGGCCCGCCCCGGACGATGCCACCGCCAAGGCTTGCGCGGGAAGGTCCATCCGGAGCCAGATCAGCACCAGTCGTTCCAACGCGATTTGGTCTTCGGGATCGAAGCGCAGCGCCCGCTCGAGGGTGGCCGCCGCTTCGGGCAGCCTGCCTTCTCGGCTCGCTTGCTCCGCCTCAGCATGCAACTCGCGGGAAAAATCGGCGCGGTTGCAGCCCACGCTGAGCGCAAGCAAGCACAGCCAAATCGCTTTCATCGCGAGCTCAACAAGTTGTCCAGTAAGTTGCCACCCATGCCGCGAAACAATGCAAATGCCAGGCTTGGTGAGCCAATGAACGGCCGCATGCTCCACGCCAGCTGCATCCCGACCAAACCGTACAACAGGCAGTAAGGCAAAAGCAGCAAGACGCGGCTGGAGCGCAGCTCGCTCGAGGTCGCGTTGCGGAAACCGCGTGCGAACCAAAGCATGCCCAAGACGCCGCCGAACGCCGCCACGAACGTGACCAACAACTTCGCCGTCGTATAGCTCTCCGAGCTTGCCAAGAACAAAGAACAGGGCAGCGCCACTACGGCCCAGGTCACGCTGATCACGGCCACGGTGCTGGCCTGCAGCAAGCTCGCGGCCCGCAGCGACAAAGCTCGCGGCGCCAGCACGTACTGCACGACGAAGAACGTCGGAAAGCAGACCGCGGTCGTGCCCAGCAGCAGTAGCGGCGCCTTCAACGCCGAGGCCAAAAATTGCGCGAACGTACAGGCGTACAGCCCTGTCCACACCCCGAACAGCAGCGACGCCGACAATGCCAAGGCCAAGCTCCCCAGCAAAGCCCGACGAAAGTCGGTCGTCTCCAGAAAAGGCACGACACTCGCAGGATCGCGCAAACCATTGAGCAGCGTAAACAGCCCGACCGAACCCGTCTCCGAAGAAGCACTCATGCTGTGAACGTACACGGCGATCGTGCAGAACTCGTGGAGAGGCGGAGCAGAGTTCGTGGAGAGAGGATGGGATAGGTAGGGGACCGCTGTCGCTCAGGCCTAACCCGCCTTCGCACGCTGCCGCAGCACGTCCTTCACCGGAGTCCAACTCAGCTCCGGGTAGCGCGCATTGTCGAGCGGCTCGAGCTTCCCTCGCCCGCTATACATATCACGCAAGTATTGCATGCCCTGCCAGGGTGGGAACGTCACCCCCGATTGCGGGGCAACAGTCCGGATCAGCTCAATCAAGGATCCGAGTGAGTGGAGGCTGCCGACGCGCAAGGTGCGAAAGCGCTTGCGCGTCAGCTCACTCATCACGTCCGCGATCGTCGCGGCCGACACCGTGTCCCCCGCGATGCGCAGGAAGCGAGGCGTATTCGTGTCCAACGCGACGGCCGCCACGTACGCCGCCAGATCGTCTTTGGTCGTAAAATCCAGCAATTGGTCAGGATTTTCTCCCCAATAGAGCACGCGTCGCAAGCGCGGACGAATGATCGGGATCTCGGCTCCCAGCATGTCCATGAATGCGCCGTTGAGAACCGACGTGACCTCGATCTTGGCGCGGTTCGCACGAACCATGAACTCGCGGCGAAGGTCGAAGTTGCGGTTTTCACCGGGCGTCGTTTTCGTAAAATCCGCGGCGTAGTCAGAAGGGATGAAGCGAGGGACTTGCGCTTCCACGGCTGCATCCAACAGCACGCCCTGGCGCCCCAAGATCACCTCGCGCAGCCCATTGAGCGCGGACACCACGCAGGAAGCGCCCTGACAGGCGCTCACCACCGATGCCATGTCGTGCCAATCGGCCCGCACCAAGGTCGCACCGAGGCCCGTAACCCGCGCCAAGTCGGACGCCAAGGCGTCGCGGCGAACCAGCGCTCGCACCGGCGCGCCACGCGCAACCAAGGCGCGCACGAGCCGTGTTCCGAGATCCCCCGTACCACCGGCGACCAGAATCGTCGCTCGACTCATGCCGCCTCAGCCGTCTCGTACTCGTACATTGCGCTGAGCATTGCAATGGCTGCACCATTCTCGCCGTTCGCGGCGCGACGCGGTTTCCCCCCAAAATGGCGATTTCACTGCGCGGATAGCCAGACTGTGACGATGCATTTTGCACCGACGTAGCAACGAAGCCCTTCGGCCCGAGGCTGACGAGCAGCCAACCAGCGCCGCAATTTGGCTCGTCAGCAGACGATCTCCGTCTTGCAAGAGGCGCGCGGCGGTGTCCTGCGAGTACGGAGCAATAGTCGTTCCTTGCTATTGCGCTCGCTTGGCATCCCCAATGCATCGGCGCGGGCATGACCAAAACCCAGACTAAGACGGTTCGGGCGCAACCAAAGAAAACCCGTAGCGGGCGTGGAGCTTCGCGCAAGGCGTCAACGCGCAAGGCGTCAACGCGCAAGACGTCGACGCGCAAGGCGTCGACTTCGAGCGAGGCCGCGCCGCGTAAGACAAAGGCACGTCAAGCGCGTTCCCGGAGGATGGGTGCCGGGCGCTCGAAGACGGTCAAAAAGTGGTCGCAGCGCGTGACCGACACCAGCGACGCGCTGACGCTGGAAGACTCCGTGTTCAAGCTACGTAGCCCCCGTGCCATCGCCGCTTCCTTGAAGCGATCGGCAGAAAATAGCCGCCGGCGTAAATCGACGCCGTACCGCTCCGCAATCTCGATGCTCACCTTCTACATCAACCGCGGAGGTCGCAATCTCTCTGCGGCTCAACACAAGAAGCTCGAGGCCGCGAAGAACGAACTCCGAGCTTTGTTCGAGCGGTCCCCCAGCGAGTGATTGATCCGCCGCGCCCCTTCCTGCTCGAGCGAAGGGCAGCACTCACTCGACGCGAAGCTCGTCGATCAAAAGAGCTCGTGCGGGCGGACAAAGGCCCTGGCATGCCGGCGGCGCGAAGCGAATGACGACGTCAGCGCCACTTTCTGTCAGCGGTAAGCTGATCTCTTGCGTGGGACCGGCGTACCTCCAGGCGCTGTCATTGGTGGTCGTGGAAGGCGTGGTCGGGAGTGCTTCGGTGAGTCCTACGCGCTCACTCCCGCCAATGACCCCTGCTTCCAGATCGGCGGCGGCAAAGAAGGCGGGGCCGGACATGCTCGTCAAACTCTGGGCCGTGAAGCGGACGCTGCTCGCGCCGGAAGGCCGGGCAAGATGCAGAGTGGCCGAAGAACCCGGGGGCACCAATAGCGACTGGCTCCCTTGAATTGCGGGCAGCGAGCCGACCGAAGTGACGATCTGGGCGTCTCCGGTGCGGCTCAACGCAGGCGTGCTCTCGAAGCCGTCTTGCGCGAAGAGGCCGGGATCGGCGAGCACTACGATCGGCGGCAAGGCCGCGATCTCGAAAGGAAGGTCCGCCAGATCGCCACCCGTCGCGCTCAGCTTCCAAGTCGACCCGAACGGCAAGATCAGGTTGGATGAGAAAGTACCGAACGCGCCGTTGCTCTCGGCATTGCCACCCAGCGGATGGCTCGTATGGCCCGAATCGGTATCCGTCAACGTTACCCTGCTGATGAGCGCGACGGGCTCGGTAGCGCGCAGGAATACGCCGTCGAGCGGGTGGATGTTGCTGAGCGCCAAGAGCGAAGGCTTGGTCTCGTCTGGAACGCCCTGTAGTGTATAGCTGAGCTCGACCGAGAGCCCCGCATCGCCCACGATGAAAATACCGCGGGCTTTGCCGCTGCCGCTGATGCTATCGGCATTGCCATCGCCGCTTTCGTCCCAAGCTTGCAGCGTGAGTTCGGTGATCTCGATGCTCCTCAAATTGCAGCCCGCGCCGGTGGGAACAGGCAGCGCCTGAGCGACGGAATATCTGGGACTGCCCGGCGTGCTGCGAGTGAGCTCACCTGGTTGAACGGCGCCGTCTCGACCGAGGATGACTTTCAGTCCGCTGCCCGAGGGAGAAAAGTGCAGCGTGAAGTTGGTAGCAGTGCAGCTGACGTTCGCGTTGGGGATCGGTTCGACGACCGTGACGGTGAACGCGAGCGTCGTTTCCCACGAACCCTCGCCGAGGGGAACCGGGTCTCCCGCGCTTCCGGCTGCGCCCGCCTCTGAAATCGTGCTGCCGCCCATGTTCGCTGCGTTGCCTTCACCGGAGCTGCCACCAGCCGTGGTGCTTCCGCCGCCGACGCCCAGCTTACCGCCCGTCGCCGCGACGCCCGAACCGGCACTGCTACCGGCAGGACCACCCGCGCCCCCGTCGTTGTCATCCGCGGTGCGGCCGCACGCCACGACGACCAGGAACAACAGCGATCCGAGAGCAACCTTCGAACGTGAACTCACGATCCCAGCCTGTAGCAATGCCCGTGCCGGGCGCTTAGTCGGAATTTCGGCCAATTTTAGGCAATACATCGCGAGCGCCTGGCACACTGGCACAAGCACCGCGACCTGCGACCGCCGGCCTTGGGTGCACGCGGATGGCGGGAGGGCGTCGCTACTCGCAGGGTCGAGTTCGAATTCGAACTCGATTTTTCTAGCGCGAACAGGTCAGGGCGAGCTCGCTCGATTTTGAATTCGCGGCACGCTCGCCCCTCTCGCTCCATCAGCGTGCCGCAGAGCGCTCATCCCCCGCCCACGTCGAAGCGGTAGAGCGTATCCCGCGCGGACACTCGCTCACCGAAGCGCTCACAGAACGCGAGCAGCTCGGGATAGTCCGCCGTCGGCAGCACATTCCTAAATTCGAGGTGAGTGACCAAGCAATAGAGCGCAACCTCCAGGTAGCTGAGATCGCGCTCCGTTGGCAATGCCGCGACGGCTTTGCCAACATGGCCATCAAGCCAAGTCATGGCGTTCACCAGGCTCGCGCGCGCCTTGATTTGCGCGGAGCTAGTAGCCTCGGCCCCGTCCGCCGCAGACATGATCAAGGCCACCTCGGTCGCCATCGCGTGAACGGCCAACTCTTGCGCGTTGGCAAGTAGCGGCTGCAGTAGCGCCTCGGGCCAGACCACACACAGCTCACGCTTGGACACGCGCACGAGCTCTCGGCAGATATTGAGTGCACCGAACCAGACGCCGTCCGCGGTCTGCAGGATTGGCACCTTGAGAGCAGGATTTCCGGCGTAGTCCTCAGTGCTCAACGAGCTGAGGTCGTAAACCACGCCCAGCTCGTATTCGACTGCCAACTCCGACGCGAAAATGCGCGTGACGCGTGTGAAGTGGGAGCTCGAGCGACCAACAATCCGAGGCTTCGCGATTTTTTCCATATCCTTCGCACCACGAAGCTAGCGGCGTTTACCCCCGTGCCGCAACAAGCCCACAGGGGTTTCACGCTCACGACCGTAGCGTGAGGGATGCCCCCACCGTCCAGTGCTCGCCCTTCGGCTGCGCGCTTCCAGCCTCCCCTCGGTCTCGCCAAAGTCCGTGCTCGGCCTCCGGCCTGCGCGCGGAATGGAGGGAGCCCGTCGCGGGCAACGATTCGTACTTGGTTTCGTACTTGGTGCACGTCGTGCACGAAAGTACCGGCCCCCCCCCCGCGACGGGCGCTCGATGAACTTAGGGCGCGCCGTAGACGGACACGACGTTCGCCTGCACAGCGTCGTCCGCGGAGTTCGACGAGAAGTGCGTGGTCATCACGCCTTCGAAGAAGTTCCCGATCCCAGCATTGCTGTTGTCCCCAGCCGCGCCAAGACCGATGCCCCCTTGCTTCCGCATTGGGTTGTAACGCGCGTTGGGTCTCGTGCCATCGAAGGGGGTACGCAAGAGACCTGATTGGGCATCGCCCGCTTTGATGGTCCAGTGGTTCTTGCCCGCTGCGTCACCCTTCAACATGGCCGTGACGTACTTGAAGCTCAGTGACTCGTTGGCCTGATAGGGGCTCGTATTGCCCGCCCAGAGACCGTTCTCCAGATCCCCCATGACCCACGGCCCCGTCCCCGCTCCTTTGCCCCAGATGGTGGTGCTTCCAAAGTAGACCGCTTCGACCGCGCCCTCTCCGTTATCTTGGCTGTTACGCTCCATGTTGCCATAGTCGAAGCAACATCCCCCATTGTAGAGGTCACCGGCCGCCACCATGTACTCCGTTTCTGCGTCATCACCGGTGGCCGTGCCGCAGGCACTGTTGTTGCGGTAAGCAACGCCGGGCACGATATGCAGCCCGTAGACTTTGTGGCCGGCGAACGTGGCCGAGACGCCTTTGGCGTTCGCTTCGTTACCCGGTGTCGCTTTCGCGCCGCCGGGAGGCGCATTGCGGAGGTGATTGCCCCACCCCGATTGGTCGTAGATCAGCGAGATCGTACACGCGGTGCCGGCGCAGAAGCTGTCTTGCGCGGCGGAGTCGGCGAGCCCGCCCGGCGTCAGGGGCGCAATGTCTAGAGTCTGGCCATTGCTGTTTCGGAGCTGATACAGCGGCCCCTGGTACGTTGCGTACAGCGCCCGCACCATGCTGTGCGCCGCAACGCACGCGCCACCATCTGCGGCATAGATATCACACGGACCTTGCGCCGAACCTGTTGGGGCCGGGGCCGGCGGCATCGCGACGGTACCCGAACACGCGTGGGTGAGGCATTGTTCGGGGCCCGCCGTGAGATGGTCCCCGCAAATCCAGCCGCAGCTGCCGGTCACACAGCCCCAGCCGGGCTCTACGGTGCAATCCGGGCTGCAGCCATCGCTAGAGCGGGAATTGCCATCATCGCAGCCTTCGCCTGCTTCGAGCGTTCCGTTTCCGCACCTGCCGTGGACGGTACTCTCGCCACCCGAGCTGTTGCTCCCGCTCGAGCTCGTGGCGACAGAACCGCCTTTCGCGCCAGCGCCATCGCCCGCCTCTGTTCCGGTTCCGGCTCCGGCTCCGGACCCGGCTCCGGCGGCGCCCCCTTTTGTGCTGTTGTCGAGACTACCTCCAGCTGTGCCGGCGCCCCCAGCAGCGTTTGACGGATCGTTGCGCAGGTCGACCGTTTTGGCCCCGCAAGCGGCGACGAGGACCGCGGCAAACACTCCACCTAGTACCGAATCCGTTCTCATGATTCTGACCTCCCCCTCATGATTCTGACCTCGCCCAAGAATGCCGCGAAACCGCCCGGCGCACCACGGATTCGACTTCGCGCTCGTCCGCGCCGCGCTCTAGGCGGCTGCGCCGTGCACGTCCGCCGGCGGGCGTGCGGCCTGCCGCGCTCGCTCAGCTCAGAACGGCACGCGCCGCAACGCGACTATCCCCAGCCGCGCGCAGGTCGGAGGCCGAGCAGACGGAATGGAGGGAGGCTGTCGCAGACAACGATTGGTACTTCGTGCACGTCGTGCACGAAGTACAAGCCCCTCAGCGCAAGCCAGGGAGGCGGTCGCAAGTCGCAAAGTCGAGTTCGAATTCGAACCGTATCTCGCTTGCGCGGCTCCCTGTGCAGCGAACAAGCCTAACTGGTTCGAATTCGAACTCCATTTTTCATCGCGCGAGGGAGCCCGCCCGACAGACGCTCGATTGACTGCGCAATCCGGTCAATTCGAAATCCGCAGCTCAGCTCGAGCGCTTGCTCCGCAGCCCCGCTCGTATCTCACCGAGTCGGAAGCCGCGCTCTGGTCCGCGCTCAAGGCTCGCCAGCTCGGCGGTTCTTGAGTCGTGCGAGGTCTTCGCCGCAGTGCTCGAATCGACTGGTAGCACGCTCGCCTCCAGCGTCAGCAGCGTGCCGGGCTTCGCGAGAGGCGCACGCTCCGCGCCGCTCGGCAACATCGCTCGCATCTCACCCGAGGGGGAGGTCGGCGGCGCGCAGCCGTCGGAGCACCGACGGGTGCCTACGCCTCGCTTCGTCGAACAGCGAGGGGGCAGGGCCAGGAGCGGAGAGAGAGGGATTCGAACCCTCGGTAGGCTTTTGACCTACGTCCGCTTAGCAAGCGGGTACCTTCGGCCACTCGGTCATCTCTCCAAAAGATTTTCGGAAGCCAGGGAGGGCGAGAACGTAGCCGCACGCGGTTTGGGGTCAAGCGGGATCGGTGGGGGCGGGAATTTGGTGAATTTCGTTGGGGTTTTGTGCGGGTTTTCGCGCGGTTCGGGGATGGCGAGCGGACGATTGGGCGGGAGGCGCTAGGCTCGGCGGCATGATCTTGAGCCGTCCCGATGTTCCGCGGCCTTCTGCTGCCGCCTGCGACAAGGCGCGATCGCTGCTCGAACGGGCGCTCGGGCCTTCGAAGGTGCTGACCGATCACGAGGCGTGTGAGCGGTTCGTGCGCGATGAGTCGGAGGCGCTGGGCGTGGTGCCGGTCGCGGTGGTGCTCGCGGAGAGTGCGGACGATATTTTGGCGGCGTTGCGGGTGGCGCGGGAGGCAGAGGTGCCGATCACGCCACGGGCGGGCGGGACGGGGCGTACGGGGGGTTCGGTGCCGGTCGCAGGTGGGATCGTGCTTTCGACTTTGGGGATGAAGTCGATCGTGGAGATTGATCCGCGAGAGGGGCTCGCGGTGGTGGGGCCGGGGGTGATCCTTCAGGATTTGCAGAACGCAGTCGAGGCGGAGGGTTGGTTTTATCCGCCGGATCCGAATTCGCAGGCTTCGTGTGCGCTCGGTGGCAACGTGGCCGAGAATGCCGGCGGTCCGCGCGCGTTCAAGTACGGCGTGACGCGCGATTATGTGCTGGGGATGGATGCGTTTTTGATCGGCGGTCAGCGCATTCGCGTGGGGCGGCGAACGATGAAGGGTGTGACGGGGTACGACGTGACGGGCCTGCTCGTGGGCAGTGAGGGGACGTTGGCTGTTTTTGGGGATATCACGCTGCAGCTGATTCCGAAGCCCGAGAGCGTGATGACGTTGATGACCTTGTTTTCGAACGTGAAGCAGGCCAGCGCGGCGGTGCAGGAGATCATCGCACGCGGGCTGGTTCCGCGCTGTATCGAGCTGCTCGACGCGACCACGCTGGAGGCGATGCGCAGCGCGGGTAACGCGATCGACGCACGGGCCGGGGCGATGCTGATCATGGAAGTGGATGGGGATGAGGCGGCGTGCGAGCGACAGGCGGAGCGCGTGTCGGACGCCTGTGAGACCGCGCAGGTGTTGGACGTGCTCGTGGCCCAAGACGCGGCGCAGCGTGAGAAGCTGTGGGCGGCGCGGCGGCAGATGAGTCACGCGGTACGCAAGCTGGCGAAGAAGAAGCTCAGTGAAGACGTGGTCGTGCCCCGCATGCAAATTGGCGAACTCTTGGATCGCGTGGCGCGTACCAGTGAGCAGACTGGAGTACGTTCGCTCACGTACGGGCACGCGGGCGACGGCAACTTGCACTGCAACTATTTGTGGAACGAGGACCACGAGTTGCCGGCAGTGGAGCGCGCGATAGAGCAGCTGTTTCGTGATGTGATTGAGCTGCGCGGCACGCTCAGCGGAGAGCACGGCATTGGCGTTTTGAAGGCGCCGTATTTGTCGCTCGAGCAAGCGCCCGAGTTGATTACGCTGCAGCGCGATTTGAAGCGCGTGTTCGATCCGCAGAACCTGTTGAACCCGGGCAAAATCTTCCCCGCGGGCAGCCACCGGGCTTGTTGATTTGCCAAATTGACAGCGAGCGAATGTAGGCCGCTGGTTCGTGCGTCAAATTGACCGCGCTGGCGCGTTGCGTTGTCTACCGGGGCCAGGCATTTTCCGCTGAATCGCGCGTAGTACGTGCTGGCACATGGCTTGCTAACTCGTCCAGATGGCACACCGCTCCCGTTCCCGTTCTCGAGGTGTTACTCCAATCGCAGCTGCGCTGGCCGTGCTGGCCGTTGGTGCCAGCGCCTCGTGTTTGTGGTGGCTGAAGAGTGTGGGCAGTGCGCACGACGGACAAGAGTCTTCGCGCGCCGACGCAGCGCAGATTCAATCCGCGGCCAAGGCCTTCCGCGCGCAGCACGCGAACGGTTGCCCGACGCTGAGCAGCTTGCAGCAAGAAGAAGCGCTGAGCCGCAACGCGCGCACCGACGACGCGTGGGGCAATCGCTTTCGCATTAGTTGTCAAGACGGTGAGCTAGCGGTCAGCTCGGCCGGCCCCGATGGCAAAGCGAACACGGGGGATGACATCCGTGCCTCGCGCTAGCTCGCGCAAGCGCAGCTCTCGCGCAAGCGCAGCTACCGACAGCCGGCATTGAAACGCTCCGTGCCGTCCCAATCACAAGCGCCGGAGATGCAGTCTGCCAGATTGTCGGCAAAGGCGTCGTTCTCGTGGTCGTAGATTTTGAACCAACCGCCGTCGTCCCACACGACCGTGGCCATGCCGCGTTTGCCTGCGAAGTCGTTGCTCGGTAGCTTCTGGTACCAGGCGCGAACGTTGTTGCAGGTGAGGGCGTCGTAGCGACTGCCCCAGCCGACGCCCCACTCGCCGATGAAGACGGGCATCCCCTTGCCCACCGAGTTTGCCCAAGCGAGCATCGTATCCATCGGCGCCGAGATCTGCGCGTCGGTCCAGGCGTCGTCGTAGGTGCCCTGGTTGTCCCCGCAGAAGGTCCACGGATTGTAGTGGTGAAAGGTGGCCATCACGTACGGGTCATCGCCGCCCCCCACGCCGTTGAGATCGGTCCAGACCGCGGGCACCTCGGCCGCGCCAAACCACTGATTGCCGCCGATCACGACGATGCGCGCGGCGTCGACCGCGCGGATCTTGGCGTACGCTTTGGCCGTCATGTTGCGGAGATCGGCGGGGGGCATCGCCGAATTGGCCGCGTCGGAGCGATGCGGCTCATTCAAGATCTCGAAGATGAGGCGATGATCGCGCTCAGCGAAGATCTCGGCAATGTCGGACCAGAGCCGCTCCAGCACGGCGGCGCGGCTTTGCGTTTTCAGCGCTTCCTCGTGGTGCGCGTTGAGCACGACGTACATCCCCGGCTTCGCGAGCGCGTAGTCCACGACTTGCTCGATGACCAAAAGCCGCGGATGAGAACGATTCACGTCACCAACGGCCGGATCGCCGACCAGCGTGTCGCCGTTCGTGACCTCCGTCCACGTCACCGGCACCCGTACGACGCGAAACCCTTTGGCGTAGTAGGCGTCGATCTTTGCGCTGGCGGAGGCTAGCGTGGGTGGGTGTTGGGTGCTCTCGAACATCTGACCGAGGTTGAAGCCCTTGACCATGGCCGCCGCTGCGGCTTTTGCGGAAATCGACGATCCCTGCTGAGCGCCGCCTTCGGCCTGATCGCCTGCGCCAGCGCCGGCACTGGAGGCATTGCCGCCGCTGCCCGCCACTGCCGCGCTGCTGCCCGCGTTCGGCGCGCCCGCCGCGGTGGTCGAACCCGCACTGGAATTTCCGGCACCGCTCGCAGCGTCGCTGATCGAGGAACTTCCGGCATCACAGGCCGTGACGAGCGCGAGCGTTGCGAGTGCGAGCTTGGGGGACCAACCGAGACGTTGCATCCCAGGTCTTAGCACGAGGTAGCGCGGCTAATGCGGGCCAGCTCCTGCTTTCACCGCTGCAGCGACGCCGCTCGCAGTCGTGACTTGATACGTGTAGGGCGGGGTGAACGGACTACCGCCGCCATCCTTTGCCTGATCGCCGGAGACCGATGTGTAGCTATTAGCGCGGTCATTGCTGCCGAGCGCGATATAGGCCGTGTCTTGGTCGTCCGCGTTGTTGAATTGGTGCGGCGATTTGACGCCTTCGAAGGCATTGCCCTCGAGCAGAATCGAGGCCTCGATGCCGGCGCGCACACAGTAGTTGGACGCGCTCGAGTTGTAATAGTTGTTAAATAGGTGGTTTTGCCCGTAGCGCACTCGAGGTTGGCGCTCGACCACGCCGTCGGCCCACCAGTTGTGGTGCCAAGTCACGTTCAGGGGTCTGGTGGTCGGCCAGTTCGTGGGCTTCGAGTCCGTGCCGCCGACGAGATTGCTGAAGCGGTGGCCGGCCGCACCGGTCGAGTCATCGCCGACGTTGTCGGTGCGCGGGGTGTAGGCGAATTTGGTCCAAGACACGGTGACGAAGTTCGAGTCATTGGTGATGTCGAGATTGCCGTCGGTGCCGTCCATGATCAAACAGTGGTCGACCCACACGTGGTGCGCCGTACCGTTCACGCTGATCGCGTCGGAGCCGGACGAGCAGCCCGTCCCGGCATCGAACGAAGGATCCTTGGTGCAATCACCGACGCCGTAACCGGAGATTTTGAGGTTCCGCAGGATGACATTGCTACTGCTGGAGCCGATGCCCAAGTGACCTTGAATTTTGGCTCCCGACGAGCACCCGATGATGGTCTTGTTCGAGCCGAGGTTGATGCTATCGGCGGCAAATTCGCCTTTGACGTAGAGGACCTTCGCCGTGGTCCCCGTTACCTCGGTCTTGAACTGCGCCAGCGTCGTGACCAAGATCGGTGTCGCGTTGCCTCCTCCCGTCGTCGCCGTGCCCTGACTCGCCCAGCCGATCGGTTTCGGATCGCTCGCGATGTAGCTCGGGACCGGGCACGGACCATCGTTGTTCAGTGCGCCCCCGCTGCCGCCTTGCGAGGAAGCGCCGGACGCGCCTCCGCTCGCACCAGCCGTGCCGCCCGTGGCAGTGCCATGTCCTGCACTGCCGCCCGCCGCAGTGCCGCCGCTGGGATTGCCACGCCCTGCACTGCCGCCCGCCGCGCTGCCGCCGGTCGCTGTACCGCCGGCGACGCTTCCCCCTGCGCCGAGCCCCGCGCTACCTGCACCGGCCGCGCCCGTCGCCGCGCCGCCTCTGCCGGCTTGAGCTGCTGCGCCGCCTGCTCCGGGCGCACCACCGACTGAACTCGCTCCGCCTGCGCTCGCGCCTGCCTTTGCGTTGCTGGCCGTGCCGCCACCGCCGCTGTCGTTGCCGGCGCCCGAGGAGTCGCCACAAGCCTGACTGAAGAACGATAGCCCTACGATAGCGAACAGCGCTCGGTGCGATCTCATGCGCCGTAATGAACGGCAGCGGCGAATCGATCACTGAGCGGCATCGCTGGTACGCCACAGGTGAACGAATGGGCAGCGATGCAGTGTTGTCCAATACAAAGTTCGACAAATATTCGACAAGAGGTTGACCAAGGCCAAAAATGGCCTACAAATGCTAGACACGAGTTGGTCAACAATTAGACAAGAATGCCACGATGTCTCCGGAAGACTTCGATTATCTGCTGATCGGCGGCGGCCTGCAGAACACGCTGATCGCCCTGGCGGTGCTGACGCGCACTCCGGACGCGCGGGTTTGTTTGGTGGAGCGCGGCGCGACGGTCGGCGGCAATCACCTGTGGTGCTTTCACGGCTTCGATCTGAGCGTGCGAGGCCAGGCGCTCGTCGCCCCGTTGGTCGTCCAACGTTGGGACGGTTATTCGGTGCGCTTTCCGAGTTTCGAACGGCGCGTCGACACGCCCTATGCGGCTGTCAGCAGCCAGCGACTCGCTGAGTACGTCCCTCGAGTATTCGCGCAAATGCCGCGCTCGCGCCTGATCCTCGGGCGCGCGGCCGTGCAGATCGAAGCTTCAGGCGCAACTTTGGACGACGGTGAAGTGCTGCGGGCGCGGGTCGTGATCGACGCTCGCGGACCCGAAGCGCACTCGGGCGAGCACGTCATCGGTTACCAAAAGTTCGTCGGGCTCGAGCTCGAACTCGAACGCCCCACCGAGCTGTTGGCTCCGATCGTGATGGACGCGAGCGTGCGCCAGGAAGATGGCTTGCGCTTCGTGTACACGTTGCCGCTCGCGCCCCAGCGCGTGTTGGTCGAAGACACCTATTTTGCCGATGGCCCCGAGCTCGATATGGGCCTCCTGCGCACCCGCGCGCTGGCCTATGCACAGAGCTTGGGTTTGGCCGTCGCCGGCGTTTCTCGCGAAGAAACCGGCGTTTTACCGCTGCCCGCCGCGGCCGTCGCGACCGGCACGGGTTCGCCTTGGCAAGCGGGCTACGCCGGCGGCTGGTTCCACCCGACGACCGGTTACTCGTTCCCGATTGCCGCGCGGCTGGCCCTGCACGTCGCGAGCACCACGCCCGAAACGCTGTTCGGCGAGAGCTACCACGCGCTCGCGCGCGAGCATGCGCGTCAGCAGCGCCATGCCTGCTTGCTCAATCGCTTGCTATTTCAAGCCGTGGCGCCCGACGCGCGGCGCAACGTTCTCGCGCGCTTCTATCAGCTCCCCGAGCCGAGCATCGCGCGCTTCTATGCACTTTCCACGACTGGCTTCGATCGCGCACGCATTCTTTGCGGGCGTCCTCCGCGCGGCCTCTCCCTGAGCCGCGCTTTCACGAAGGGCCTGCTCCAATGACGAGTCAAGCGTTCGCCGTGGAACAACCGTGCACCTTGGTGACGCTCTTGTCCGAGGAATTCGCCGATCGACGGCTGGCCAAAGTGCTGGGCTCCGAGTGTCAGGTGCCCGCGCACTTGTGGGATGCCGCATTGCTCGGGCCCCTCCTGGACTTTTTGGGCCGGCCAGGCAAAGAATTTCGCGCGCGCTTGGTGCGCCTGGGCTGGCAATTGAGCGGCCGAAATCACGCGCCACCTGCCGAATTGCCGCTGATCATCGAGGCGCTCCACTCGGGCTCGTTGATCGTCGACGACATCGAGGACGACTCGAACGAACGCCGTGGAGCGCCCGCGCTGCACTGCCGGTACGGGTTGCCGCGCGCACTCAATGCCGGCAATTTCTTGTACTTCTGGGCGCTCGAGCTGCTCTCGCGCTTGGGCCTACCACCGATCACCGAGCTCGCCCTGCACCGCGCGTTCAGCCGCACGCTGCTCGCTTGCCACCAGGGGCAAGCCCTCGATCTGTCGATTGATGTCACCGAGCTGGAGCAGAGTGAAGTGCTACCGGCCGTGTCGGCCGTCACTCAGCTGAAGACCGGGATGCTTTGCGAACTCGCGGCGTACATGGGAGCCGTGAGCGCGGGCGCCTCGCAGAGCAAGGCCCAGGCGATCGCGCAGTTTGGCCGAGAGCTAGGCATTGGTCTGCAAATGCTGGACGATCTCGGCGGCATCAACAGTGAGCGCCGGGCGCACAAAGGGCACGAAGACCTACGTCACAGTCGCCCCAACTGGCCCTGGGCGTGGGCGGCTGAAACCGTCGACCCGCGCAGCTACGCCAAGCTGCAAAAGCTCGGCCGGGCCGCCGCGCTGAACGCTGAACACCCGAAGCATGTGGTCACTCATTTGCGCGCTGCCGTGGCCAACCACGGTCGCGCAGAAGCGCACAGCCGACTGACAACGGCGCTCGCGCGCCTCGCCGAAGCGGTGCCAGAGCCGCGCGCGATCCTGGAACTCGAGCAAGAACTCGCTCGCTTGGAGAAGAGCTATGATTGATCCTTCGAGCGAACGAACGTCGCGACGCGCCGCGGTGATCGGCAGCGGCTTCGGTGGCATCGCGGCTGCCATTCGCCTGCAAGCATTGGGCGTGCAAACCACACTCTTCGAAGCGCGCGACCAACCGGGCGGTCGCGCGTACGTGTATCGGGACCAAGGCTTCACGTTCGACGCGGGGCCAACCGTGATCACCGCGCCAGAATGCTTGGAAGAGCTGTTCACGCTCGCCGGGCGACGGCTATCCGACTACGTCGAGCTATTGCCAATTACGCCGTTTTACCGGCTCATTTGGGACGACGGCGATCGGTTCGATTACGTAGCAGACGGCGAACAGATGCAGGCTCAAATCGGCGCGCGCGATCCGCGCGACGCCGCCGGGTACCGCGCGTTCGTGGAGTACACCAAACGCGTATTTCAAAAGGGCTACACCGAACTCGCGGCCACGCCCTTCCTACGCTTCTTCGACATGGTGCGCGTTGCACCCGAGCTAGCGCGCTTACGGGCCGATCGCTCCGTGTACGATACGGTTGCGCGCTTCGTGCATGACCCGCACGTGCGTGAAGCGCTCAGTTTTCACTCGCTATTGGTCGGCGGCAACCCGTTCGACACCAGCGCGATCTACACGCTCATCCACTATCTGGAGCGGCGTTACGGTGTTTGGTTCCCACGCGGCGGCACGGGCGCGCTGGTCAGCGCCCTGATCAAGTTGTTCGAAGAGCTCGGCGGAGAGCTCCGGCTTTCCTCCCCCGTGCGCGGCATTCGCCTCGAACAGCGGGGCGGCGAGACCGTGCATCACGTGCGCAGCGACGCGCACGGTGAAGAAGCATTCGAGCTCGTGGTCTCCAATGCCGACCTGCATCACACCTACGCCAAGCTCTACCAAGGCGTCGAATCAGCCGCCAAAACCGCCACGAAACTCGAGCGCGCGGACTGGTCGATGTCACTCTTCGTGCTCTATTTCGGCACGGACATAAAGTACGACCTAGCGCACCACACCGTGATCTTTGGCCCGCGCTACGAAGCGCTGCTGCGTGAGATCTTCGACGGTCCAGAGCTACCGAAGGATTTCAGCCTGTACCTGCACGCGCCCACCGTCACGGATGCGTCGCTTGCGCCCGCCGGCTGCGGCACTCACTACGTGTTGAGCCCCGTGCCGCATCTAGGCAAAGCCAAAGTCGACTGGGCGGAGGAAGCGCCGCGCTACGCACAGAAGATCATACGCGCGCTCGAACGCCACATGCCGAACTTGAGCCAGCACATCGTGACCCAGCGTTGGTTCACGCCTTTGGATTTCCAAGGCACTCTGAATGCGTTCAATGGTTCGGCTTTTTCGATCGCGCCCACGCTGCGGCAGAGCGCTTACTTCCGACCGCACAACGAAGATCCGAAGATCCCGGGCTTGTTCATCGTCGGCGCCGGCACCCATCCGGGCGCGGGTTTGCCGGGCGTGATCAACTCGGCCAAGGCGACCGTGAGCTTGATTGCTCAGCAATTGGGCAAGGAGATCGCGGCGTGAACGCGGCTGCCCTCGCGGTCTCGGAGCTCGGCGAAGGGTCGGGCAATGCGGCCGAAATTTGCGCGCGCACCTTGGCCGAGCACTCCAAGAGCTTCGCCTTGGCCGGCAAGCTGTTGCCCCAGCAACAACGCCGCGACGCGGCCGTGCTGTACACCTATTGCCGGCTCGCGGACGACAGCATCGATCTCGTCTCGCCCGAGGCACAACCGGCGGCGCTGGCCGAACTCGAACGCGCGCTCGGCTCCGTGTACCGCGGTGAAACGCAACCGGACGTCCGCCTGCGCGCATTCCAAGAGCTCGTGCAGCGGCGCGGCTTGCCGCGCGAATATCCAGAGCAGCTGCTCGCCGGAATGCGCATGGACACGGAAGGCGCAAAGTACCAAACCCTGGACGAGCTCCTGCTCTATTGCCATCGCGTCGCGGGCATCGTCGGCTTGATGATGTGCCACGTGCTGGGCCTCAGCGACGCCCGCGCGCTCAGAAACGCGGCGCACCTGGGCATCGCCATGCAGCTGACCAATATCTGCCGCGACGTGGCCGAAGATTGGCAGCGCGGGCGGCTCTACCTGCCGCTCGAGCTGCTGCGCAGATGCGGTCTCGATGCGCTCGCCGGGCTGACGCCGGGCCGGTTGCCGCACAGCGCGTTGGCGCCCGTGGCCGCTGTCACGCCGCGATTGCTGCGCGAAGCGGATCATTTTTATCGCTCGGGTGACGCCGGGATCCCAGCCTTACCCTGGCGCGCCGCATTCTCGGTGCACGCCGCGCGGCTGATCTATGCCGCGATCGGCGAGCGCATTCTGCGTCAGAACGGCGACCTCGAAGCGCCGCGGGCCGTCGTTCCGCGGTCGCGAAAGCTGCGCTTGTTGCTCGAGGCCGCGCTGCTCACCGCCTGGGGGCTGCCGCGCCGCTTGCTGACCGCACGCGGCCAAGCGGCCCTGGGTTCCGCATTGAGGTTTCCCGATGACATCCTTCCCGTCTGAACTCGCAGCATACGTCGGGCGCGTTCGGCAATTCGAGCGCATCGATTGGGCCGTGTACGTGGCCTGGGTCGGCTTGATGCTCGGGTTGGTCTTCGCCACCGGCGGCTTCTTGCTGACCGGCAACGCGCACGGCGTCGTGTTCCCCGCGATCGCTTGGTGGGTACCGATCGGCGCGGTCGTGTTCACGGTCAGCATTGCCATCGATACCATCGGGCACCGCACCGTGTACAAGGCCGAGATCTCGGGCGCCGAGGGACTCGTGCACGGCATCACCATCCTGTGCGGCATCGCCAGCTGCGTGCTCTTGTGTTTGGCCTATCACCGGCATGACGTGTGGATCCCCGCGCTCGTCTTGACGCTGCTTTCGCTGCTCTACAGCTTGGTCGACGAAGCGTTTCATTGGCGCCGCTACGTGCGCAAATACTCGGATCGCGTCGAGATGTGGAGCCACGTCGGGATCCTCGCCGGGCACTCCACGATGATGACCGCGTGGTGGGTCTGGTTCTTTCAAGGCTACGGCGGCGTGCCCCAAACCCTCGCCGCGCTGGGAGTGATGTCATGACACGTCTGGATTTACTCGCAGGGAGCGAACCCGCGGAGACGCGTTCCTACCGCATCGGCGATGTCGCCCGCTACGTCGGTGTCTCGACCCATGCGCTACGCGCCTGGGAACGCCGCTACGGCACCGTCGAACCCCACCGGACCCCCGGTGGTAGCCGCCTGTACGATGCCGCGCAGATCGATCGCCTGAAAACACTCAAAAACCTGACCGATTATGGACACTCGATCGGTGAGGTTGCGCGGCTCTCACTGGTAGAGCTCAAGCGCTTGCTGGCCGCGACGCTCGAACTGTCCGAGAGCAAGTAGACGAGCGAGGGCAAAGGCTGATGCCCCCTTGGTACGAGGCCGGAGTCGGCGGGCCCGGTCGATACCATCGTGCTATCGACGCGACCGCCGGTCGAGCCACACGTGAAGGTAGCCGATGGCACGCCGATGCGAGCAGAGCGGAGGCGTTTCCTAGGTCCATCGCCAAGTATCGAAAGGACCGTCTAGTGACCCACGCAAGCGTTACCAATCACTCTGACTCTCCCCAGCGTGCAGAGCGCAAGCGCGAACCGTACCGTGAGGCGCTCCGGCGACTCACGGTCACGAGCGACGCGATCTGGCCGACCATTCTGCGCGTCACGCTGGGCGGAGTCATGCTGCCCCACGCGCTCCAGAAAACTCTCGGTTGGTTTGGCGGCTACGGTCCCGCGAAAACCATGGCCTGGTTCACGACGCAGCTGCACATGCCAGTGGTCGTCGCGGCGACCGCCATCCTCTTGGAGCAGCTCGGGGCGCTCGCCTTGATCGTCGGGCTGTTCACGCGCCTCGGAGCATTGGCCATCGGCGCGGTGATGATCGGGGCAGTGCTGACCGTGCATTGGCCCAACGGCTTCTTCATGAATTGGCTCGGCACCCAGCCGGGCGAGGGCTTCGAATTTCACCTGCTCGTGCTGGCAATGGTCGCCGCGCTGGCGATCGAAGGCGGTGGCCGGGGCAGTATCGATGCCGTGCTGTCACACGGGGGTGACCGCTCAGCTGGCGCGGACTGATTCCGCTTCCAGATGCGGGCGGAGCGACCAGCCGCCCGCGCGCGCTCCTTCACCAGCCGCCGAGGCGTGAAAGTTCGCGGCGCGCGCGCCAGGCCCAGCGGATGATCAGCGCGCCGAAGGCCAGAGTGAGCACATTGATGGCGACCTCGACCACTACTCCGCCGGTGTCCGGAGATCGGTAGATGCCATTTTCGAGATCGAACAGCACGTCAAGCAAACCGAGGTAAATGCTGGTGGCGCCGGCGGCGATGATCCACAAAAGCGCGCTCGCGCGTCGGCGAAGCAGGGCCGCGCTCGCCGCAAGGCCGCACGCGACCATCCACAAGTCGGCGACGGGAAACGAATTTTCGAAGGCGTAGTAGCTGTCCGTGTGGGCAGAGGCCAAGATCTCGCGATCGACGCCGAACCAGACGACCCAATACGCCAGCGTTGCCAGTACGCCGAAAATGATCACGCCCAAGATGAAGCGCGCGCCGGGTGGCAAGTCAGGGCGAGTGCTGATCGTCATGCGCTGGTTCCGGAAGCTGGGGGCTGAGGCGCCATGAGCGGATGGACTGCAAAATGAAGCACCAGCTGCCGAGCAGAATGATCCACAGATCGGCGAGCAGGGGCGAGCGACGCGCGAGGGCTGGCTTTAGCGCTGCCATCAGCCCGTGACCTCGCCGAACAACTCCGGGTCGAGCCAGCGCGTCTCGCCTTCGTCGACCAAGAGCACGGATTCGAACTTGGCGCCCAGCGTGCCCCGGCCGAGATGAGGCTCGATCGCATACAAGCCCTGCGGGCGTCCCGGCGCAGTGGCATTCAAGAAGGGGTAGCGCGTGCCGGCGAGGTGATGGAGCACGAGGCCGCTCGCGTACGTCAGCAATAGCGGCAGCTGAAACCCGGTGCCGACGCGCGGTGCAGCCGAGCACCAGTTCGGAAAACCCTCCAGCGTGTGGCCGAGCACTTGCGCCGGATAGCGGTTGTGAATCACGTCCAAGCCGGAGGCTTCGATGGCCTGCGCCACCGTTCTACACAGCCCCGCGCTGCCCGCGTCACTCGTTGACCAGGTCAAGATCTCGCGCTTGAGCTGCGCGAGCTGATCGAGCAGCACGCGGTGCGCGCGAGTGGCCTCGTGATCGTCGCCCGCGCAGCCCGAGAAGGCGAAATCAGCAGGAAAGCCGGCAACGATCGGCGCTGCGTCGAGCACGAACGCTTCACCTTCGACGAGCACGCGATCAGTGGGTAGCGCGTTGGTCTCCCACATGCCGTGCCAATCGAAGCGTGTGCGCTCACCCCACCATGCGTACGGTGTGTGCAGCCAATGCTTTACACGCGCTTTTGCGAACTCTTGCTCCAAGCGCGCACACACTTGGCGCTCCGTGTCGCCTGGTTTCACGCCTTCGGCGACGCGCAGCACGGCCGCGCGCGCCACGTGCTGCGCGCGGGCGATGCCCTTGACGTACGCCGTGCGCATCATGTACCGACCGTAACATGGCTTTGAGAAGGGTGATCGCTCAGTCGATGTTGGCTGCCGCCGCCGTACTGGCGACGCCCTGCGCTTTCGCGGACGATACCCCGGTCGAAAAACCTGCCGTCGACCGACCTGCACTGCCGCAACCGAGCCCAGGCGCTGCGGACCGTTCCCCCGCTCCCGCTCCCGCGTCGCGCCAGAGCGAAGCGCCGAGCAGTTCTCGGCAGAGCAACGCCAACGGCACGCGGTCCGCGACGCTCGCCGCTGATGGCGGCAGGCGCCAGGTCTTTCTCTACTTCGCCGCCGGCGCCGGAGCTTTGTCGGGCCTGAGCGGCGGCGCGGCTTTCGAACGCACGAACCCCGCGCTCACCGGCATGGTCGGCGTCGAGCTGCCGCTGGGCTCGGCCAATGGGCTCGGCTTCGAGCTGAATGGCGATGTCGAGCTCGCAGCTCAAGCGGACCGCGGGACTTACACCGCGCTGCTCTTCCGCGCTCGCTTCGGTCATCTCTTCACTCCGCGCAATCGGCTGTGGGGCGCCGTGGGCTTGGGGGGCGCGGGCTATCAAACCGGCTCGGTCGCTTTCGGCCTCGCGGCGGGCACGAGCTTCCTGCTCGTCCCCAAGTTCGGGCTCGATCTCAGCGCCAACCTCGACCTGCTCGGAGCATCCAGCGCGAACAACGCAGGGGTCCGTTACGACTACGACGGAGGCGCCGTGCTGTTGATTGCCCTGCGCGCATTGTTCGAGCTGCACCGCTAGCAAGCAGGTCCGTCACTTGATGATCACGCGGCCCGTCGTCAGCCGATACACACTGGAATAGGCGGCCGCGTTGAGGCACGTCGTCAGCGGTACGGCTGCGTTGTTCTTGTCGCGGCAACCAGTGACCGCGTGGCTGATGGCGTTGGTCGTGAACTTGTACGGCGCCCCCGCACCACCCTCTGGCGCGCTCGTATCCACCTGATCGGGTTGGGTCGCCGACACCAGACGATCGCCGGAGACGGTGCAGCCGCCGACGAGCAAGGCCAACAAGCTGCGCGTCGCAGCGTAGCCTTCGCTACACTGAGACGCGCCGCCAATGGCAAAAGCTGCGGGAATGGCCACCGCGGCCAGCGAAGCCGCGCCGAGATTGCCGCACAGTTGGCCCGGATTGGCACCCGGGGGTGGTCCGGCACTGGCGAAGCTGACCAGACCGGGGCGCAAGTGTTCGCTCGCCAGATGGCCCGGCGCCAGACCGGACGACGCGAGCGGCTCCGAAGTCGCGCCGATGGTCAAGCGCAGCTTCACGCTCGACAGAGTGATCGGCACTTCACTGAGCAAGGGCAGTTGAATGGTGCCAGGGGTCGCATTCAAGACGCCCGCCGCGAGTGTGGCCGTCGAGCTCGAGGACAACGCGCCGTTGCTGTCGAGCTGGCCGGGGGCGGGCGTGTACCACCAATCGAGATCGCTCTTGCCGTCGTAGTTCGCCGCCACACTGGGCGCGCCGTACGCGAGGCCGAGTTTGAGCGATTCGTTGCTCGTGCCACTGAGATCGCTCAGGCCACGGAATGCGAGCAGCAGGCTCAACGAGCCGTTGGCCACGCGCTGATCCAGAATCGCTTGCAGCGCGCTCAACCCCGCGTCGACGAACGCCGCACCGAACGCATTGTTCGGGCAGAAGCTGCTAGTCACGAACCGTTGCACGAAGACATTGGCGCGCTGACTCTGTTCGAAGCCACACGTGGCGTCGCAGGCGTCCCCGCTCTTGCTGTTTCCGTCGTCGCATTGCTCGCCCTTTTCGAGCACGTGGTTGCCGCACACGGGCGCGCCCGCCATACCGCCAGCACCTGCGGCCGTACTACCGGCGCCACCACCACTGCCGCCACCACCCGCCGCGCCCGCCGCGTTGCCTCCTACACCCGCAACGCCCCCGCCGCTCGCTCCTGCGCCGCTCGCTCCTGCGCCGCTCGCTCCTGCACCGCTCGCTCCTGCACCGCCTGTCCCTGCGCCGCCCCCGCCGGCGCCCGCACCAGCACCTGCGCCGCTGGCTCCTGCACCACTGGCCCCAGCCCCGCCACCCGCGCCACTCGTCCCGCCGCCGGCACCGCCCCCGCTGCGCCCCGCATTGCCACCTTGCTCCGCACCTGCGCCGGGCATGCCGCCATGGCCGCTACCGCTGGCGCCGCCGTTGGTCGTCGTGCCTGCTTCGCCCGCGTCGCCCAAAACGCCAGCCATGCCTGCATCGGCGAGGGTCGCTCCAAAGCCGGCCTGCGCGTTGCCCGCCGCGCCGGGCTGGTGACCGCTGGTGCCGGCCTGCGGCATGGGTTCGCTGCCCGCGCGGCTGATGGTCGAAAACTCGACGTCAGCGTTGGTGCACGAAACGACGGGCAGCACGCTCAGCGTTGCGGCAACGATTACACGAAGGCACGAACTCGACTTCAAGGCTCACCTGCTCGCACAATGCGCGACAAAAAAGATAGCAATTACCCGCTCCAAGAATGGGTTAGCACGGAATCGAAGCCGCGCGGATCGAACCCGCGCGGGTAGCGCTCGCATTCGTGGCTGGCGCGCGCGTCAGAGAGCGTTTACGTCGCTGCCGACAGGCACTAGTGTGACGCGATGCGCGCGCGCAAGAAACCGCAATTTCTGCTGCCAGGTGCGCCCCTTGCCTTTCCCGACCCCAACCAGGCCGACGACGAGGGCATGTTGGCTATCGGTGGAGATCTCTCGCCAGAGCGGCTTTTGTTCGCCTACGAACACGGCATCTTTCCTTGGTACGACGAGGGCTTGCCGCCCATGTGGTGGTCGCCCAACCCGCGCACGGTGTTGGACCTCGAGCACCTGCACGTCTCGCGCAGCATGAAGCGCGTGCTGCGTTCGGGCCGCTTCACGGTTAGCTTCGACCGTGCCTTTCGCGAGGTCATGCTGGAGTGCGGCCGCGAACGCGATCAAGGAACCTGGATCTTGCCGGAGATGGTCGACGCCTATTGCCACTTGCACGAGCTCGGCCACGCGCATAGCGTGGAGGTCTGGCAAGCGGAGCGCCTAGTCGGAGGCTTGTACGGTGTGCAGCGCGGGGCGCTGTTCGCCGCCGAGAGCATGTTTCATCGCGAGCGTGATGCGTCGAAGGTCGCCTTGATCAGCGCGGTCGAAACCCTGTTCGCCGCCGGCATCGAACTCTTCGACGTGCAATTTCTGACCCCGCATCTGCAGTCACTCGGCGCCTACGAAATCCCCCGCGCGCGCTACCTGGAGCTGGTCGCAAGAGCGACGCGGCAAAGCGTGGATGTGCAGCGGCTAGCAGGCTTGCTGTGAGGTGCGTTGCTGGATCGCGATCGCCCCCTCTTCCCTGACTCGCTCGCTGAGCTCGCCCGGCACGAGCCGAAGCTGCGGCCGCTTGGGCGTGGGCAAGATTGGGTCGAACTGTGGGCGCCGCGGGCGCTTTTGCGGAGCCGAGCCTGACGCGAACAACGCCAGCGCGTAGGTCGCGAACAGCAACAGGAAAGCCAACCAGTCCGTCATTGCAGATGCTCCGAGCCTGGCCTCCGCGGATGGCAAAGTGGGTAGCAATGGGTGACGATTGCGTGGCTAAGCGCACGGCGAAACGCCGAACAGGTCGGGCGGAAGGGAGGACTGAAGTTTCCGACCCCCACCCCAGAAGTCGCTAACTGCTGGTTAACGCAGCAGAACGTGCGTTTGCCATGCGTCCGCCCAAGCGCAATATTCTCGGGATGTTGCAGCGCGGGCGCTGCGCTTCTCTCAGGTCACGTTCGGTGCTCTATTTGCGCACATGCCGCGAAGCATGAGAGTTGCAGTCGGGATCGGGGCTCTGTTCCTTGCAGGCTGGAATTGCGTTGCCTGCGGCGGTAGCAACTCGGATTCGCATCCGCCTGCTCTCAGCAGCGCTGGCTCGAGCGCAACAGCGGGCAGCGGAGGAGGTAGCGACCTCAACCTCGGCAGCAGTGGCAATGGCAGCGGCACCGGCCCGGATTTGAGCGACGCGTGCGCCGCGAAAATCTCGACCGCGCAAGCCATCCCGCTCGACATGTACATCATGCTCGACACCTCTGGTTCGATGCTGGCCGCGACCGCCAACCAAGTAAGCAAGTGGGACGCGGTGAAGGTCGCGCTCGAGTCGTTCCTGAAAGACAGCGCTTCGGCTGGGCTCGGCGTCGGCTTGCAATATTTTCCGTTGCCCAAGCCGAACGCGCCGGCCTCTTGCTCGAGCAACGCGGAATGCGGCGATAGCGGGCCGTGCTTCCTCAAGTTCTGCTTCAACTCCAGCAACCTGTTCCCCTGCCAAGCCGACTCCGACTGCGTGACGAGCACGGGCGACAATGCCGGGCCATGCAAACAGATTGCGCTCTGCTCGAAGGACCAATCTTACATCTGTCCGAACCCTGGCAGCGCCTGCCAAGCACAGGGTACGACGGCCGATCTCGGTACTTGTGAGGCCGTGACCGAAAGCGTGTGCGAGCACACGACCAGCTGTGACGTCGCGCAATACACCGCACCGGCCACCGCCATCGCGCCGCTGCCCGGGGCGGCCGCGGGCCTGATTGCCTCGATTGACGCGCAATCACCGGCCGGCGATACCCCTACCGGCCCAGCCTTGAACGGAGCGATCGCGCAGGCCAAAACGTGGGCGACCGCGCATCCCGACCACCGCGTGGTCACCGTGCTCGCCACCGATGGCGTACCCACCGAGTGCACGCCCGACGCCATCAACGACGTCGCGGCGCTGGCCAAAGCGGGCGTGAGCGGCAATCCCAGCATCAGCACCTTCGTGATCGGCGTGTTCGGTCCGGACGACGTTGCCGACGACGCGCCGACCAACCTGGACAAAATTGCGCAGCAAGGCGGCACCAACAAAGCCTTCATCGTCGATACCCAGAAGGACGTGACCACGCAGTTCCAAGCCGCGCTCGACTCGATTCGCGGTGCGCGCTTGGCGTGCCAGTTCCTGATCCCGGAACCCACGAGCGGAGGCACGCTCGACTACGGGCAGGTCAACGTCGCGTTCACCAATGGCACGAAGAAGAGCGTGGTCTACTACGTGAAGAACGCGGCCGGCTGTGACGGCAGCACGGGCGGCTGGTACTACGACGTCGATCCCAGCGCCGGCACGCCCACGAAAATCGTCGCCTGCCCGACCACTTGCAGCACGTTCGAGGCAGCGCCGGAGGGCGCATCCGTGGGCATCGCGCTCGGCTGCGGGACCATCGTCAAGTGAGATTTTTCCTGTGATAACAAGCAGTTAGACTAACACGCGAATTCCGACTGGATTAGTGCTAGATCGGCCGTCCCGATGACCGCCGTCGACACCTCTCCCGACCGCGCGCTCGAGTTCCGGCTGAGCCATCTTCGCCAACTCGAGGCCGAAAGCATTCACATCATTCGCGAGGTCGCCGCCGAGTTCGATAACCCGGTGATGATGTACTCCATCGGCAAAGACTCGTCGGTGATGGTGCAGCTCGCACGCAAGGCCTTCCACCCCGGCAAATTGCCCTTCCCCCTGCTCCACATCGACACGACGTGGAAGTTCAAGGAGATGATTTCGTTCCGGGACAAGTTCGTCAAAGACAACGATCTGAACCTGATCGTGCACACGAACAAAGAGGGCCTGGAGGAGGGCATCAATCCCTTCGATCACGGCAGCTCCAAGTACACCACGATCATGAAGACGCACGCGCTCCTGCAGGCGTTGAGCAAGGGGGGCTACGACGCCGCCTTCGGTGGTGCGCGCCGCGACGAAGAGCGCTCGCGCGCCAAAGAACGCATTTACTCCTTCCGCGATCGCTACGGCCAATGGGATCCGAAGAACCAGCGCCCCGAGCTGTGGAACCTGTACAACGGCAAGCTGACCAAGGGCGAGAGCATCCGGGCCTTCCCGCTCTCGAACTGGACCGAGCTCGACATCTGGCTGTACATCTACCTAGAGAGCATCCCGATCGTCCCGCTGTACTTCGCCGAGGAGCGCCCGGTGGTCGACCGCAACGGCACGCTGTTGATGGTCGACGACGAGCGAATGCCGCTGAATCCCGGTGAAAAGCCGCGCTTGGAAAAGGTGCGCTTCCGCACCCTCGGTTGTTACCCGCTGACCGGCGCTCTGCCCTCCAGCGCCACGACGCTACCGGACATCATCCGCGAAATGCTGCTCACCAAGTATTCCGAGCGTTCTGGCCGTCTGATCGATCACGACGAAGAAGGCTCGATGGAAACCAAGAAGCGCGAAGGCTACTTCTGAGCAAGACATTGATGGGATTGATGGTTGGGGCATTTCTGGGCGCACGCGAGCTCGCTCGTCGGGGGTTTCACCCCCGCCCCGCTGAAGTGAATTCAGCGGGGCCCCACCCCGGAGTTTTGGGGCCCCAACCCCAAACCATTACCGACGGATAGAGATTTCGATGACGACCGAACAAGACCAAATCAGCAACGATATCCTCGGCTACCTCGAGCAACACCAGCAGAAGGAGCTCCTCCGCTTCGTCTCCGTGGGCTCGGTGGACGACGGCAAGTCGACGCTGATCGGTCGGCTCCTTCACGATACGCACGGCATCTACGAAGATCAGCTGTCCGCGGTGAAGCGCGCTTCGGGGCGCGCGGGCATGGAGATCGACTTTTCTCTGTTCACCGATGGCCTCAAGGCCGAGCGTGAACAGGGCATCACGATCGACGTTGCGTACCGCTATTTCTCGACTGCCAAGCGCAAATTCATCATCGCCGATACGCCCGGGCACGTGCAGTACACGCGCAACATGGCCACCGGCGCTTCGACGGCCAACGTCGCGATCATCCTGATCGACGCGCGGCTGGGCGTGCTGCAGCAATCGCGCCGCCACGCCTACATCGCTTCGCTGCTCGGCATTCCGCACCTCTTCGTGGGCATCAACAAGATGGACCTCGAGGGCTACAGCCAAGACGTTTTCAATCGCATCCGCGAAGAGTTTGCGGCGTTCCTCGCTCCGCTCGGCTTCAAGGGCGTGCGCTTCATCCCGATGAGCGCGCTCAAGGGCGACAACGTGGTGCACCGCAGTACGTCGATGCCCTGGTACGACGGCAACACCTTGCTCGAGCACTTGGAGAGCGTGCCGATCGCCAGCGATTGGAACCATCAAGACTTCCGCTACCCGGTGCAGTACGTGCTGCGCCCGGATCTCAACTACCGCGGCTTTTCCGGGGCCATCGCCTCCGGTGTCGTGAAAAAGGGCGACAAAATCATGGTGCTGCCCTCGCGCCGCACCAGCACCGTGATCGCCATCGACACCTTCGACGGCGAAAAGGAGCAAGCCTTCGCGCCGATGAGCGTGACCTTGCGCTTGGCCGACGAAATCGACATCAGCCGCGGGGACATGCTCGTCCACCCGGATAACTTGCCGCACGTCGCGCAGCGCTTCGAGACGATGCTGGTTTGGCTGAGCGAGCGCCCGCTCGATCGCCAAAAGAGCTACTTGCTCAAGCACACCACGCAAATGGTGCGCGCCAACGTCGAGCACGTCTCTTACACCACCGATCTCGAGACGCTGAAGCAGATCGACGCCACGCGCCTGGAGTTGAACGACATCGGCCGGGTCACGCTCACCTGTCATCGCCCGATCTTCTTCGACGACTACAAGAAGAACCGCGGCACGGGCGCATTCATCCTGATCGACTCCTTGACCAACAACACGGTCGCGGCCGGCATGATCCTGGAAGTCGATCCCGCCACGCCCGAGTACGAAGAAGGCGGCCCGAGCTCACTCGAGCGCCCGCGCAGCCAAATCAGCCCCGACGAACGCAGCGAACGCCTGGGCCAAAAAGGCGCCACGCTTTGGCTCACCGGCTTGCCTGCCTCGGGCAAAACCGCGATCGCCTTTGCGCTCGAACGGCGGCTCTTCGATCAGAAGCGCTTGGCCTTCGTGATCGACCCGGATGATGGTCTCTCGCGCGGCGTCTTGCCGGACGGCTCGAGCCCCGCGCAAACCCCCGAGCTCGCGCGCCGCGCCACCGATGCCGGCCTGCTCGCCATCTTCGCCTATGCCTCGCCGCTGCGCGCCGATCGCGAAACCATCCGCGACGCGGTAGGCGCCGAGCGCTTCGTCGAAATCCACGTCGCGACCTCGCTCGAGCTGCGCAAGCGGCGAGATTTGCGCGGCGTGTACGGCCCCGGTCACCAGAAGCCGAGCGAAGAAGCCCCCACGGCCGCAGATATCGTGGTCTCGCTCGACGGCACGGACGCCGAAGAAGTGGCGCAGCGCATCATCGCGGTGTTGGTCAAGCGCGGGCTACTGCCGTCGCTGTACTCGCTGTGAGGCGGTGAACCGCTGAGCGAGGTGCGTGGTGGGGCCCGTGAGCGCCCCCCTCTCAACCCCCTCCGTGGCGCGCCAGCTCTGCCTCGAGCTCGCGGATGCGCTCCTCGGCGGCGCGATGCGCTTCGGCCTCGGCGCGATGAGACTCCTCATCACTGAGCAGTCGTTCGCGGCCAGCGGCATCGCGACTGAGACGCAGTAAGCGGCGGAGGTCCGGCGCCGGCTCGACCAGCCAGAACAAATCCAGCACGTCAGAGCGCTCGAGCTCGTGCGGCGAGACTTCACGCTCCACCAGATCGCCCTCTAGCCGATCCCAGAGCCGAAGCGGGCGCCGCGCGTCTTCCGGATCGAAGCGAACCAGCTCCAGCACTCCGGATCGCTGGTAAGCGGCGAGCTTGCGCGCCCAGGGCCTATCCCGCGCGTCACTCGGGCTGATCACCTCGACCGCGAGATGCGGCGCGCCGCGCTCCCACACCTTCCACGAAGGAAACGGGCGATCGGGCGCGCCGAGCCAAACCAAGACATCGGGCGCTAAGCATTGCTTGGGGTCAGTGGGATCCCAGTACAAAAATTGGTCGGAACCCACCATGGCGCGACCGCCCAGGGCGAGACGAAGCATGGACCAGAGCGCGGTGCGCAGCCGGAGGTGCACGCCGCTCTCAGGCACGCTCTCGTGCTCTGGGAAATGCACCGGCACGGGAGCGCGGAGATAGCGGCGTTGGGCTGTGTTCGGCGTCGGCTTGGAATCGACCACGACCATGGCAATCTACCACGGTTTTTCATCGGTCGCTGTGGGCCGTCAGTTGCTTGGGACCGCACCCCGCCGCGAAGTGCGGCTCAGAAGGCGCGCGCGTCGAGCTCCAGGCCCACGCCGCGAGTCGAAACCAGCGGCGTCAGCGTGAAGCGTAGAGGAGGACTAGCGGCAGCGTGTGGCTCGCTCGCGCTCGAACCATCGTTCCTCAGGAGGAGCCAGGTCGCAACGCCCGCCGAGACGACAGCAACCCCCAGAGAGAGATCCGCAATCAGGTAATCGCGGTGCATGGCATCGTAATCGACCCGAGAGCTCGCCGAACAATTCGGCGCGCACTCGTTTAACGTCGACTGCTTGCCGTGCCCCAGCGCGGCGAAAGCTCCGAACGAAACCAAGGCCGCCGCGCCGACACCGGAGGCGATCCAGAAGCTTGCCGGAAGCACACGGGAATTGCCGCTAGGCGGCGAAGCTTCTTTGGGGGCGGTCGGCGTGGTTTTTTCACGCATGCTCACGATGCGATTCTTTTCGGCCTCGCGCACCACGACGTCGCTCTCCAGCACCTGCCCGGACGGCAGCTCGAACTTGAAGTGGTGCTGACCGGGGTCGACCGCGATCGGGCGTCCATCCAAGCTCTCGGTCAGCAGCTGATCGTCTGCGGAGACGCGAACTTGGATTAGATCTCCGCCTTGCTCGTCGAGTGCGGCAAAGATCACGGTCGGCATGCTGCGTTCGGTGCTCTTGTGAAACTCGGCGCACTCGCTGCGAATCGTGGCTGGGCAATCCTGCGATACGCACGACGCGAACTGCTCCGCAGCGGCCTTCAGTCGACCGGCCTTGGCCTCGCGTTGGCCGGAGGTATGCGCTTGCACACAAGCCGTCACGTCGGCCAACGCGGCACGTGGGCAGCCAAGCATCCAACTCAACAGGATCAAACGTGCAGCGGTTCGGTTCAACGGCATGCTCACGAATCGAAATCTTACGCTCGATTTCGGTACACATTAAACAGCATCCGCGAATCACGCATTCAATTCGAACCGCTGATATTGGAAATCCGTTGGTGCGTGTCGAACACACACGAGTCTACTAGCGAGTTACGTTAACGCTGCTCGCGGCAAAACGCGGCATGGACTCTGCCGGAATCGGACTCTCCATGATAGCTTGTGAGCAGCAATGAGCGTGGTCGCATTCGAGCAGACAGACCCGCCTCACGCGTACCGGCCGCTGTTCGAGCTGGGTCGCGGCGGCATGGCGAAGGTCTATCTGGCGGAGAGCTTGGCCTCTGGCATCCGCAAGCTGGTCGTGCTGAAAGTATTGAACCCGGAGCTCAGCGCAAATGCCGAGATGCGCACGCTGTTTCGGCGCGAGGCCGAGCTTGCTGCGCAGATGAACCACCCGAACGTGGTGCAAGTGATGGAGGTCGTGGAGTACCGCGAGTCCCCCTTCATCGTCATGGAGTACCTGGACGGAGCCCCGCTTTCGACGATCATTCGGCTCGCGGGCAAGCAGCTCTCGCTCGCCCTGTACCTTCAGATCTTGTCCCAGGTGCTGCGGGGCCTGCACCACTTTCACGAGCTCCGCGATCTAGACGGCTCTCCGCTGAACGGCGTGCACCGCGACGTTTCGCCGCAAAACATCATGGTTTTGCATGATGGGCCGGTCAAAGTGCTGGACTTTGGCATCGCCAAGATCAGCGCCACGGACGTGCAAGCCACCCGCTCCGGGATCATCAAAGGGCGAATTCAGTACATGCCCCCGGAGCAGATCTTGGGCGCGGCCAGCATCGATCGCCGCGCCGATTTATTCGCCCTGGGCGTCATTCTCTGGGAAGCGGTCGCTGGTCGGCGGATGTGGGAGGGCAAGACGGAAGTCGAGCTGTTCCGCAGTCTCGCGACGGGAGTTCTGCCGAACCTGCGTGTGGCCGCGCCGGAAGCGCCGGAGTCGATCGTGCGCATCGTGGAGCGTTCGGTCGCGATCGAACCAAGCGCTCGCTTCGACGACGCGCTGCAAATGCTGGCCGCGATCGAGGAAGCGAGCGCGGAGGAAGGCTTGCTCAGTCGCTCACACGAGCTAGCAGTGTTCATGGCCGAGCACTTCGGTGCAGCACGCCAACAGGAGCAACTCCAAATCAAAGCCGCCCTACGTGGCGAGCTGGACACCGCAACGTACGAGACCACGGGCGCGCGACAACGGTTTTTCCCAGGCAACACCAGCAGCGAATCGGCGCGCATGACCGCCGAGCCGATGGAATTGCAGGAGCGGCAAAATTCGCGCACGTTCCGCGTGCAGAGGCGTGGTTGGGGCGTGCTGGCGGGCGTCGCTGCACTGAGTGTGCTCACGCTCGTCGGCACTTGGGTGCTTCGCCGCACACCACCGGCCCCGGCGAGTGCGGTCGAGAGACAAGCTGCGAAGACCATCCTGTTCGAGGTTCAGGCGCTACCCACGGGCGCAGAGATCCTATTGGACGGCAAGTCACTCGGAACGGATCACTTCTCCGGGACCCAGCCCTCGATCGACAAGAAGGTTTCGCTCGAGGTGCGCGCCAACGGGTATCTGACCGAGCACAAAGCAGTCGTGCTGACGCGGGACATGTCTTTGCAGATCGTGCTTGCGCCGGATCCGGCGCTGGCCCTTGCCAGCGTCAGTGCTGCGGCCGCGGCGGACTCGAGCGTCGCCAATGCGCAGGCACGCACACCGGGCAGCGCTCGAGCGCTGAGCAAGCCGGTAGGCGGCTCCAGTCATCGGTCGGCAAAGTGTAACCCTCCTTACGTCTTCGCTGCGGACGGCGTAAAAACCTACAAGCCCGAATGTTTCTAACGCAGCCCGGGCCCCAATTGGCGATCAGAACTTGGCTCTCCATCGCCGGCTGCCTAGCCGCGTGCTCGCTGCAAATGCCGAGCGAAAGTGAAGTGTTCGGTTCGGCCGGCGGCAAGCCGGACGCGAGCGGTGGAGCGGCGGGCAGAGCCAATCCGTTAGGAGACAGCGGCAGTGAGGACACTGGTGGCGCGGGGTCGTTTGCTGGCTCAGGTGGCGTCGTGAACCCCGGCACGAGTGGGGCGAGTGGCGCGGCCGGCAAGAGCGGCGCTCTGGGCGAAAGCGGTGCCGCCGGCGCCAGTGGTGCGACGAGCACGTTCGACCCGGCTGCGGGCTTGGTCGCCTACTTTGCATTCGACGATGCCAACGGGGCGGTAGTCTCGAACGCCAAGGATTCGAAAAAAGGCGGCAAGTGCGTCGGAACGTGCACGCGCTCGAACGGACAGCTCGGTCTGGCATTTGCTCTTCGGAACAATCTCGGCCCCACCGATTGGGTCGAGCTCCCCGCCGGCATCTTCGATGGTCACGCGGCCATCACGCTGTCGATCTGGCTGCGCGATCTTTCGACCAGCCGCAACGGGGCGCCCCTCTTTTACTTCAGCGCGAGCGCCAATGAAGCCATCTACTTCATCCCCGACGACAAGAGCGGCTCCAGCGCTGGAGCGCATCTGGGCGGTGTGCACAAGGGGGCGTCATTCGTGAACCTGTGGAGTGCAAGGCCGAACTTGGCGGACAAGGACTGGCACCAGCTGGCCTTTTCCTGGGATTCGGCGAGCATCGAGTTCTACCTCGATGGCAAGTCGGTCGGCAGCGCCTCGAAGCCGAGCGCGTTGCCTTCGCAACTGGGCGCGACTTCGCCGGACTACCTCGGACGCACGCCCGACGACAATCACCCCGCCCTGTTCGGCGAGTTCGACGACTTACGCGTTTACGACCGCGTCTTGACGGCCACCCAGGTGGCGCTGTTGTACAAGGTTCGTTGACGACTTACCTCGTCTCCGCGCACGGCGCGCCCTCCAACACCATCATCACCAGCAGCGCTTTGCCATCCGCGCGGGCTTGCGCGGCAAGGCCGAAGCGGCGCACACCGGGGGCAATCAGCGCCGGGTTTTGCTCCATCTGCGCGGGATCGATCAGTTCACCGACGTACGAGCAGCTGCCGGCGCGCGAGGCGTGTCTACGTTGCACCTCTTGCACGAGGGCAGCGTGCATCGCAGTCACGGCCAGCTCAGACGTCGGCACGGGCGCGGCCAAGTATGCGGCGAGACCAGCTTCGGCGGCGACGCGATAAATGTCGTCGGCGATCGGCGCGCTCAGGCCATTTTTCGCGCGCAAAGCCAGAAACGCGGCTTGCAGGTCGCGAGCGTCGTGAAGCATGGCCTCCGGCGCAACGCGACGGGCAAACACCAGGGTGTAGACCAAAGCGCTGTGCGCGGGCACGGCCGCGATGCCCACGTGCGTGAATTGCGCGCCGAGCATCACCGCGCGATGACCTGGGCTGCTCATCAGTGAGTCATGCGCGTTCTCTGGGCTGTCGGCCTGCGCGATGTTTTCACCGTAAGCCGACACGACCACGCCCGCGCGACGTAGCCGAGCCTCGGGGTCGCCCGTCGTGGCCGAGACATGGCCGAAGAAATCATGCTCGGCCATGTCCGTCGAATGGAGAAAAGCGACGTCACGCAGCTCCTCGTCCTGGGCAAGCGCGGGCAAGCGCGCCGCAGCACGTGATTGATTGAGTAGCTCGAACAATCGCACTTCGCTCTCGGCGGGAGTCGTGGCATGTCCAACCGCGCGCGCACGCTCGGGCGCCACCGTGCCGACCGAAAGCGGGACATTGGCGACGATCACCGGGCCGGTTTCGCCGTCACCCATGACCTCCAGCTTGTACACGCCATCGCTCGCGAACGAAAATTTCGCCTGCACGGCGCGGGAAGGCATCACACGTTGCTCCACGCTGCCATCCGGCTTGGTCAGGAACACGCGCGCGAACGCAAAGCGCGGTCCGACCTCCCCCCTCAGTTCCATGCTCTCGTTCACGGCAAAACGACTCGAAAATGGCGTGAGTGAAACTTCCACGTTGCCGAACACGACCGCCGCCGCGCGCCCGTCGGAAGTCACACTGATGCCATAGCGGGTGATGGGTAGATTGGCCGGCACGCGACCGATCGCGTCGCGCCAAAGGCTCCCCTGGCTGGAACCCAATTCGAAGCCCGCCATGGACAGCACCACGCCTGCGAAGCCGTTGCGACGCGTGATCGCTTCTGTCGACGATTGATCGAGCGGACGATCACCGAGCAGTTCGTCCAGAATCCAGCTCGCGGTCGCGGCCAATGCCCCGTCCGCGACGGCAGCGCTGCCGCGACCCGAGAGTTCCGTCAATAGCTCGACCTCGAGGTCCCGCGCCGCTGCTCCCCCGACCACGCCGCCAGCCGCCGCCTCCGTCGAGTAGACCGGTGCGGGCGGCAATGCTGCGGCTGGCGCGCGGCGTAGGGGGGCGCTTCGGGGTGCCGGCGCTGGCGCCGCACAATTCAGGCAGAGTATGGGCGCCCAGAGCCAAAACCAGCGCGGCAGAAGCATCGCGGAGATGCTAGGCGGCGAGGCAGGTTGCGACAACCGAGCGCCAGTTCCGCCCGCCGGCGGGGGTGAAAACAACAACGCACCCCCGCCGGCGGGGGTGAAAACAACAACGCACATCCGCCGGCGGGGGTGGAACACGAACAACGCACACCCGCCGGCGGGGGTGAAACACGAACAACGCACATCCGCCGGCGGGGGTGAAACACGAACAACGCACACCCGCCGGCGGGGGTGAAAACAACAACGCACATCCGCCGGCGGGGGTGAAACACGAACAACGCACACCCCCCGGCGGGGGTGAAAACAACAACGCACATCCGCCGGCGGGGGTGAAACACGAACAACGCACACCCGCCGGCGGGGGTGAAACACGAACAACGCACACCCCCCGGCGGAGGTGAGTGTTTACACGCCCGGGCGAAGTGGTCAGACCAGATCGCTCGGGATCGGCGTAAATTCAGCCTGATCCTTGCCAAACGGATCGATCGCCCCCAGGTAAGAAGGGAAGAACTTTACTGTGCATAACTTGTTCAAAGTTTCCCAGGCCTTGCCGGAAGGGCACGCTTCCGACACACGGTCCCGATATCCAGAGGTCCCAGGTTCACCCAAACCGGGCTGAACGAAGGAGCATCATGGAGATCGCAGTTATCTCGGATCTTCATCTGGGTACCGGCGGAGCAGCAGACGGCTTCGGACACGACGACGGGGAGTTTTTGAAATTCCTCACTTTTCTCGAGAAGAATTTCGAAAAAGTCGTGCTTCTGGGAGACATCTGGGAAACGCTCACTGGTCGGCTGCCAGGTGATCCGGCACAAGAGCTTCGCCTCGCGCGCGAGTCTCACCCGGAGATTGCGTCGCGCTTCGAGCGGAGCAACTACCTGTACGTGCACGGCAATCATGACCTGATCGCCGGCGTGCAAGGCACTCCGGACGAGCTCGTGATCAAGACCGGCGATACGCGGATTCTGTTCACGCACGGTCACCAAAATGACCAGCTGGTCCAACGGCGCCGTTGGCTCTCGGAGCTCGGGGTTTGGTTGGGAGGCTGGATCCGCCGGCTCGGGCTCGGCGCGTTGTATCGACTGCTGAACGAGTTGGACGAAAAGCGCGGCGGGCTATCGCTCGACAGCACGCGCTGCTCGTTTCAAAAGTGGGCCATGGATCTGGCCACCGAGCGACAGTTCGACGTGATGGTCACGGGCCACACGCACTTGGCGGCCAACGCGCTGCACGGTGATCGCCTATTTTTGAACAGCGGCTCGTGCAGTGAGGGCCAGTTCAGTTTCCTCAGTATGGATACGGCCCGCGCGAACTACGCGGTCAACACTTCGTTCTGAGCGCGCGCGGCGAGCGCTGGGCGCAGGTCGGAGGCCAGTAGGGCATAGCCGACCGCAGCCCAGAACAGCTCTTTTCCGCGCTTCAGCGTAGAGAACGCGGCACCGATGGTGAGCGCGTCGGGCACACCCAGCGCGCTCAAGCACGACACGTAACCGATGTCCTGCACGCCGATCCCCGCGGGCAAGACGAATAGTACGTTCTTCAAGAACGACAACAAGACCTCGATGCTCGCGAGCGCGAAAAAATCGAGCTCGACGCCGAGCAGCTTCAAGATCAAAAAGCTCTCCAGCGCCTCGCACAGCCAGCCGCACAGGAAGAACACGCCCGGTGCCACGGTCGTGCGCGCGAAGCTCAGCGCGAAATAATGCTCGGTCAATCTGTCGGTACTCGTGAAGCTCGCTTCGCGACGGAGCAGAGCGCGCTGCCAGCGCGAGTTCGGGATTCGGCGCAGCGCCCGGAGCACCCGCTCCGCGGCGCTGCCGCGCGCAAAGGTGCCACAGAGCCCGAGCGCGATCAGGCAAAGCACGCCACTCACGGCAAACGCACCCCAGGCGAGCTCGCGGTGCCCGGTGAGCGAGAGCGAGAGCCGACAGAGCGTGGTAAAGCCAAAGGCCGAGAGCATCGCGACGTACAGCGCTTGCGAGCTGACCAGGAGGTACTTGCGCGCGACCAAACCAGCGACGGCCCGACTCGCCGGCACTCCAGAGTGCCGCCCGAGCAGCATCGGTTTCAACGATTCGGCCCAAATCACGCCCAGAGGGAGCGTCTGGGCGACGGCCTCGGTCATCAGCCTCACCCTCACGAGTGGGCGAATCGCGACACGCTGACCGAGGCTCTGGAACACGCGGCTCCAGCCCACGCACTCCAGGGTGAGGGCAAGCAGCGCCGGAGCGGCGATCAGCGCCAGCCCCAGCACGCCGATACTCGAGATGCTCTCACTCACCCGTTGAAAATCGACGCCGTGAAACGTCCAGGCCAGCAGCGACAGCGCGCATGCCGCACTGGCGACTCGGAGCGCGAGCAGGCCGCGGCTTTTAGGGTTTGCCACGGTACAGCAACGTAAAGCCGAATTGTCACGAGCTCGTGTCAGTACGCAAACTTGCACGCAACACTCGCGCGCTCGCAACTGGCGCGAGTGGCCTCTCAGCCTACGCGCTCACTGAGAAAGCAGCGACTCGAACCAGCACCCACCGGGTATAGCTCCGGTTGTTCCTTCGGGCAGCGTTCGAAGGCGAATGAACAGCGAGGATGGAAACGACAACCGCTGGGTGGGCGCGCGGGCGAAGGCACTTCCCCCGCCAGCGGGAGGCGTGCTTGCGGACCCCGAGAAACACGCGGAATGGACGCTAACAGCGCTTGAGTGTAGGGATGCGCGGGCGACTCGAACAGGCTCTCGGTGTCGCGCAGCTCGACGATCTGGCCGACGTACATGACGGCCACGCGGTGGGCGATGTAGCGCACGACGCCCAGGTCGTGGGTGATGAACAGATAGCTCAAACCGAGCTTCTGTTGCACCGAGCGCAGCAGATCCAAGATTTGAGCTTGAATCGAGACGTCGAGGGCGGAGGTCACTTCATCGCACAAGAGTAGGCTCGGCTCGACCGCGAGCGCTCGCGCGATACTGATGCGTTGTCGCTGCCCACCGGAGAATTCGTGCGGATAGCGAGCGCGCAGCTCCGGATCGAGCCCCACCTGCGCCAAGAGCTCGCAGACTTTAGCGTCCACGTTGCGGCGGCTGGCTTTGTCGTGCAAAAGCAGCGGTTCGGCCAGCGTTTGGGCGATCGTGAAGCGGGGGTTGAGGCTCGCGTACGGGTCTTGAAACACGAGCTGCAGCTCGCGGCGAAATGGCCGCGCGGCCGCCCGCGACAGCCCAGTGATGGTGCGCCCTTTGAATTCGGCGGACCCGGACGTGATCGGGTTGAGACCGACCAGAGCGCGGGCCAAGGTCGACTTGCCGCAGCCCGATTCCCCGACCAACGCCAGCGTTTCACCCGCGCGGAGCTCGAGATCGACGCCATCCACGGCGCGCACCAGGCTGCCTTCGGTCGCGAAGTGGACGCGCAGGTCGCGCACCTTGAGTAGCGGCTGCGCGTCGCTCATGAGCGACGCCCCATCATTTCCGCCACGGGTACGATGCAACGACGCAGGCGCTCGCCGCCGGCGCTGGTCAGGGCGGGTTCGCCGTCCTTGCAGCCTTCACGCACGCGCGGACAGCGCGGCGCGAACGCGCACTCTTCCAACTTCTTGTCCGACAAGCGGGGGGGCAGGCCGCCGATCGGATGCAATGCACCACCGCCCGGAACGTCGACGCGCGGCGTGCTGCGGAGCAGGGCCTCGGTGTAAGGGTGTAACGGCGTATGCAAGAGCTCGGCGGTACGCGCTTGCTCCACGATGCGCCCGGCGTACATCACGATCACGCGATCGCAGATCTCGGACACCACGCCCAAGTCGTGGGTGATGAACAAAATCGACATCTTGCGCTGCTCACGGAGCGACTTCAAAAGCTCGATGATTTGCGCCTGAATCGTGACATCGAGCATGGTCGTGGGCTCGTCCGCGATCAAGAGTTCGGGGTTGCACAAAAGGGCCATGGCGATGCAAATGCGCTGACGCATGCCGCCCGAAAGCTGATGCGGGTACGCGCGCAGCCGTTCTTCACCCGGGATGCCCACTTGGCTCAAGATTTCGAGCATGCGCGCACGCGCCGCCGGGCCGCGTAAGTGAAGGTGCAAATCCAGCACCTCCGCCAGCTGCTCTTCGACGCGCAGGTAGGGGTTCAGGCTCGTCAGCGGATCTTGGAAGATCATGCTCACGCGGTTGCCGCGCACCGCGCGCAGGGTGGCGGGCGAGGCGCCCACCAGTTCGCGTTCGCCCAAGCGAATGCTACCCGTGACCCGCCCCACTGGCTGTTCGTGCAAGCCGAGGATCGAGAGGCTAGTGACGCTCTTGCCGCAGCCGGATTCACCGACCAAGCCCACGACTTCACCGGGACGAACGTCGAAGCTCACGCCGTCGACTGCGCGTACGGTCCGTTCGCGCGTGGTGAAGCTGACCGTGAGGTCGGCGATGCGCAGGAGCTCTTCGCTCATGCTCGACCTTTGGGGTCGAGCGCATCGCGCAGGCCATCACCCAGGAAATTGAGGCTGATCAGCGTGACGCCGAGGAACAAGCTCGGCCAGAGCAAGATCCACCAATAGGACCGGATCGGATTGATCACCGCGATGCCGTCGGAGACGAGCTGTCCCCAAGACAGCGCCACGCCCAAACCGAGGAACGAGAGGAACGACTCCAGAATGATCACGGAGGGCACCATCAGCGTGGCGTAGACCATGATCACACCCAGCACGTTCGGCAGCACGTGACGCAGCAAGAGCCGTGCGTCGCTGACGCCCAAGAGCTCGGCGGCCAGCACGAACTCTTGGCGGCGCAGGGCGAGCACTTGGCCGCGCACGATGCGGGCCATGGTCAGCCATTGCACCAAGCCCAGGGCCAAGAAAACCGGCAGCATGTCGCCGCGCGCCGTCTCCGAAAACATGAGCATGATCAAGATGACCAAAAACATGTACGGCAGGCCGTACATGAAATCGACCAAGCGCATCATCGCCTCATCGATCTTGCCCCCGTAAAAGCCGGCGATCGCCCCGTAGGCTACGCCCACGAGCACGGAAACGGCGGTCGCGGCCAGCCCAACCAACAGCGAAGTTCGGCCGCCCACCAACACTCGCGCCACCAGATCGCGCCCGAGGCTATCGGTACCGAACAGAAAGCGCGCCGAGGGCGGCTGGTTACGCAACGCCGGTTGAGTCAGGTTCGGATCCAACTTCAACAGCACGGGCAACAGTACGCAGCCGAAGGTGATCAGCGTCAGCAACACGCCGCCCAAAATCGCTACGCGATTGCGCAGCAGCCGCTGCATGGCCAACTGAAATGGGCTCTTAGTCATGGGCCGCTGTGCCCCGCAAGCGCGGATCGAGCCAGGCGTAAGCCAAGTCGACGATCAGGTTGAACAGAATGACCAAGCCGAAATAGACGATCGCCGTGCCGAGCACGACCGAATAGTCGCGATTGATCGCGCCCTTGACGAACCATTGGCCCATCCCGGGCACGGCGAACAGCACCTCGACCACGAACGAGCCCGTCATGGTCGCGGCGGCGGCCGGACCGAGGAACGAAACCACGGGCATGAGCGTGCCGCGCAAGGCGTGCCGCACCACCACCCAGCTCTCGGGCAGGCCCTTGGCGCGCGCGGTGCGAATGTAGTCTTGCTGCAGTACCTCGATCATGCCGCTGCGCGCCAAACGCGCGATGATCGCGGCATTGGGTAGGGCCAGCGCAATCGCCGGCATCAGCACGTGCCGCAGGCTTCCCCAACCTGCCACCGGCAGCCAGCCGAGCCAGAGCGAGAAAATGATCATCGCCGCCGAGCCGAGCACGAAATTGGGCAGCGAAACGCCGACCAAGGCCAGCAACATGCTCAAATGATCGATCGTGGTGTTCCGCCGCAAACCGGCCAAGATCCCGAGCCCGAGTCCAAGCGCGACCGACAACAAGAGCGAGAGCGACCCGAGCGCAACGCTCACCGGAAAGGCAGGGCCGATCAGCTCTTCGACCGTGCGGCCTTGCACTTTGATCGACGGTCCGAGCGTGCCCTCGACCAATAGCCGGTGCATGTAGATACCGAAGAACGCCGAGGCGCTCTTGGGCACGCCATACTGCGCGCGCAGCGCGGCTTCGACCTGCGGCGTCGTGGCGCGCTCGTTGGCGAACGGATTGCCGGGCGCGCGATACATGAGCAGCGTGGTCGCGTAGATCAACAGCACCAACGCGGGTACCAGGAACAGCACACGCCGCAGCACCAAGAGCGGGAAGAAGCGAAACGTCAATCCTGCGCCAAGCAGCCCGCCGACTATCGCCACCGGAACGCCGAGCGCAAAGCGCAGCACGACGGCCAGCGCCAGACCAAACAACAGCGCACCGAAGGCACGCGTCCAGCGCGGGGGGCACCAAGCCGTAGCTCCCAGGAGCGCAACGCCGAAGAGCAGGATCAAGACCTCGATCATCGCGCTTCGCTTTCGATCGACACGTCGCGCAGCGGGTGGATACTGCGCAAATTCGGGCGCTTCGTGCCGTCGCTGCCGGTGAGCTCGCTGTAGAAGCCTTTCAGCTTGGGCTTGGCCATATCCGAGGTCACGTACACGTACACGGGTAGAATCGGCAGATCATCGTGGACCAAGATGCGCTCGGCTTCCGCGAGCAATGCCATGCGCAGCTCGGACATGCTCTTCAGCCGCAGCGTGACATCGGCATTGGCGCGCACGGCGTCTGCCAAGCGCTTCAATGCCGGGGCATCGTGGGCGTGCTCGAGGATGAACTCGGGCTGGGCCACGAACTGTTCGACGTCCGCGGCGGCCGCCAGTAGGCGATCGTAGACCACGCTTCCCCAACCGGTCTGATTGTTCCCGCCGTTGGTCAACCAGAGATCGAGGAAGGTGTTCGGATCCTCGTAGTCGCCGATCCAGCCCGCGCGCGAGAGGTCGTAGTCCAGCGCGCGCGTGCTTTGCTGATAGGATTGCCACTCTTGGTTGTACGCGGCCACGTCGACCTGCAGATTGCGCCTCAACTGGTCGGCCAAGACCTCCGCCACTTTTTTGTGGGACTCGAGCGTGTTGTACAAAATGCCGAATTTGGGGAAGCCGCGGCCTTCGGGGAAACCAGCCTCGGCCAGGAGCTTGCGCGCCTGCTCGACGTCGAAGCCGATCGCAGTTTCGGGCGGCTTGTAGCCGCGAATTCCGGGCGGCACGAAATGCGTGGCCGGCAACTGCCCGAGGCGCATCACGTCGCGCGTGATCTGCTCGCGGTCGATGGCCAGGTTCAGGGCCTTGCGCACGCGCACGTCGTCGAACGGCTTTCGGGTGCAATTGATTTTGTAATAATAGGTGATGAACGCGGGACCGCTGAAGAAGTCCGGGCGCTCACGCAGATCTGGCGCCAAATCTTGGGGGATGCTCTGCTGCGGCAGCCAATCCACTTCACCCGTCAGGTAGAGGTTCAAGGAGGTGGTCGTGTTTTCGATCGGCAAGACGTCGATGTCGCGCAGCTTGACGTCGTTTTGCCCCCAGTAACTATCGCTTCGCTCGAGCCGGATGTGATCGCCGACGCGCCACTCGCGCAACCGGAAAGGGCCGTTCGACACGATGTGATCGGGCAAAAACCAATTTCGCCCCGCGCTCCTTTCGATCGCCCATTTGGGCACGGGAGAGAGCGGATAGAAGCTGGTCAGCTCCAGGAAGTACGGCGTTGGCGCGAGCAACTCCACGACCAGCGTGTGGTCGTCTTTGGCGTACGCTCCGCCGTCGATGCCGAAGTGCAATTTGGCTTCTTCGTACAGCGCCGCGCGCCGCTGGCCTTCGAGCTCGAACTGCGCGGGCAGCGCGCCGAGTTCGGCGTGAGGCATATCGCCCTTGGGGCGCAGCAAGAAATTGCGCAGCACCTCGTTCGGCGTGCCTTTCAGCGTCGCATCCAGGTTTTGCTTGGACGAAAACGCCAGCACCTCGGCGGCGGGGATTGGCCCGGGATACTTCCGCAGCAGGGCCTCCGCGGCCGCGGGAATTGCGCCGCGCAGCGCCTCCGCTTGGGCAGCGTGCGTGTTGTACGCCTGCGCGTAGCGCACCATGTGCATGATGTACGCATACTCGGAGCCCAAACTCGGCTCCTGCAAGCGGCGCCAGGAATAGCTGAAATCTTGCGCCATCACCGGCCGCCCGTCGCTCCAGCGTGCGTTCGGGCGCAGATGAAAGGTGTACGTCTTGCCGTCCGCGGAGATCTCCCACGACTCGGCCGCGCCCGGCACCGGCTCCAGCGAGCGCGCGTCGAGCCGCGCCAGGCCTTCGAAGATGGAGCTCAAAATACGGTGCTCGGGTTCACCCGTGGCTAATTGCGGGTCGAGCGTTTTCGGCTCGGTGCCATTGGTGAAACGAAAGTCCGCGCGCCGTCCGGTGGACGTGGACAACGTGAAGCCCACGACCAGGAGCGCCGCGACGAAGACCAGGAACGCGCTAAGCAGGCTTCTCAGCATCGTCATACAGGTGGCACCAGACGCGGTGCTCGGTTCGGGCCCCGATTCCGCCAGCGAGCCGCGCTTCGGGCACCACGTGGCGACAGGGCTCGAAGGCTTCCGGACAGCGAGTGTGAAAGCGGCAGCCTGCCGGTGGATCGAGCGGCGAAGGCAGTTCACCCTTGAGGGTGACTGGGCGCAGCGGCACGTCCGGATCCGGCACCGGATTGGCGGAAATGAGCGCGCGCGTGTACGGATGCTGCGGCGCGCTGAACAGCTCGGCCGCCGGCGCGACCTCCACCAGCTTGCCCAGGTACATCACCGCGATCCGATCGGCGATGTGGCGCACGACATTGAGGTTGTGACTGATGAACAAATACGTGAGTCCCAACTCATCCCGCAAATCACCGAGAAGATTGAGGATTTGCGCTTGGATCGAGATATCGAGGGCGGACACCGCTTCATCGCAGACGATGAACTCTGGCTCGAGTGCGAGCGCCCGCGCGATGCACACGCGCTGCCTTTGCCCACCGGAAAATTCGTGCGGATAGCGGCTGCGATAGCTGCCCGGCAAACCCACGCGCTCCAGCAACCGACTCACGCGACGATCGACCTCCGCTCCTTTGGCCAGGCCGTGCACGCTGAGCGGCTCGCCGATGGCATCGCCCACCGTGCGCCGCGGATTCAGCGAGGAGTACGGATCCTGAAACACGATCTGCATTCGCCTGCGCATTTGGCGAAGCTCTACGCGACTCAGCGTGGAGAGATCACGACCGCCGAAACGCACGTTGCCCGCGGTCGGCTCCAGCAAGCGCAGCACCATCCGCCCCACCGTGGTCTTCCCGCAGCCCGACTCGCCCACCAAACCCAGCGTTTCCCCGCGCTCGATCTGGAACGAAACATCCTCCACCGCGCGCACCTGATTGACGACTCCGCCAAACAGCCCGCCCGTGACCGGGAAATATTTGCGCAGCCCAGTGACCTGAACGAGCGCACTGCCGTGCTCAGACTCCGCAGAAACCAAGGCTGAGGCGGTGAGCGACATGGGCAACGGCCCACGCAGGCTAGCACAACGCCTAGCCATGCCCGGCGGGAGTTTTTATGATGGTCACGCGCGGCGGCGCAGGCCGGCAAAGCCTTCGGCGTCAGAGTGCGGAACCCGGCGCGCTACGGGTTGCGATGCGGGATAGCGATCGCCCACCCTGCTCCTCGACAACTCGATCACTCGGCCATCCGCGATCGACCGACGGCGTTCCCCGCGTGCTTCGGAAAACTATTTCTGCGCGAATACGGTTCTATTCGCGACGAGGGCGCGGAGTGCGCCTTCACGGGTAGAAAGTCGAGTTCGATTCGAACTCGATTGTTCGCGACTCGGCCCCACCACGCTCAATGTGAGCGTGAGTGATTCTCGGCGCCAACGAAAGAGCGGCCTGCTTTTCGAGAAAGTTTTTGATCCCTTGAGCTGTTAACCGATCGGCATAGGGCTGAGCACAGCGTCGTCATCCCGCGCGAGGTGGGCCCGTTCACGCTATTTACGGCTGCCGGAGGAAACAAGCTGCGGAGTGTGCGTCCCCCACCGGATACAGTGGCGGCTGGCGGTCCGGGCAGGGTTCGAAAGCGTAAGCACAGCGCGCGCAGAATGCGCAGCCGCGCGGCAGCAGCGAGGGCGAAGGGACGCGCCCGGGGATCGCCTCCAGGCGCTTCGCAGGCTTCAGTGGATCGGGCAGGGCGGCGAGCAATGCCTGGGTGTATGGATGTGAGGCGCGCTTGAACACGTCACGCACCGAGCCTTGCTCCACGATCTTTCCGGCGTACATCACCAGCACGCGCTCGGCAAAGTGCGCGACCACGCCCAAATCATGCGTAATCAGCAGCACGGCCATACCGAATTCACGCTGCAGCGACCGCAACAGTTCCATGATTTGCGCTTGAATCGTGACATCGAGCGCGGTCGTCGGTTCATCGGCGATCAACAGCCGCGGGCGACACGCGATGGCGATCGCGAGCATCACGCGTTGCTTCATGCCGCCAGAGAGCTCATGCGGGTATTGCGTGAGGCGGCGTTCGGGCGCCGGGATGCCGACCCGCTGCAATAGCTCGAGGGCTTGGGCGCGGGCCGCGCGCCCACTCAGCCGCTGGTGCAGCACCAATACCTCCTCGATTTGGCGACCGATCGTGAACACCGGGTTCAGCGAAGTCATTGGCTCTTGGAAGATCATGCCGATTTGCCCGCCGCGAATGCTGCGCAGCTCGGCTTCTGGCACGCTCGCCAAATCACGACCTTGGAAATGAATGCTGCCCGCGGCAATTTGGCCCTCGGTCAAGCGCATGACCGACATCGCGGTCACGGATTTGCCCGAACCAGATTCCCCTACCAAAGCCACGGTTTCACCGGCCGTAATCTGCAAATCGATGCCGCGCACGGCGGGCACGGGGCCGGCATCGGTCGCAAACTCGACGCGCAGCTCGCGAATCGAAAGCAAGGGTTCAGCGGCTTCGCTCATCAGCCAGCGCGCTTTCGCAATTTTGGATTGAGCGCGTCGCGTAACCCCTCACCGACCAGATTGAAGGAGAGGACGACGAGCAGGATCGCGGCACCGGGAATCAAGAACAACCAGGGCGCGTCGAAGATATACGAGCGCCCATCCGCCAAGATGTTGCCCCACGTGGCATACGGCGGGCGCACCCCGAAACCCAGAAACGACAGCGCGGACTCGGTCAAGATCGCGTGGGCGACGTTGATCGTGGCGGAGACCAGCACGGGGGCCAGTGCGTTCGGGATCATGTGCCGAAAGATGATCCGCCACTCGGGCAGGCCGAGCGCCTTCGCGGCCGTGACGAAATCCTGCTCGCGCAGCGCCAGGAACTCGGCACGCACGAAGCGCGCCGTGCTCATCCAGCTGGTGATCCCGATCACGATCATGATGTTGTAGATGCTGGGCGGGAGCAGCGCCACGACCGTCAAAATCAAGAAGAAGGTCGGAAAACACAGCACGACGTCGGTAAAACGCATCAACAGCGTATCCACGCTGAACGGCCCGATCTTGCGCTGGCCATAGAAGCCCGCCAGGCCCCCCACGGTCACGCCAATCCCGAGCGAGATGCTGACGGCGACGATGCCCACCGAGAGCGATACGAACGAGCCCTGCAGCATGCGTGCGAACACGCTACGCCCCAGCTCGTCCGTACCGAACGGATAGGCCTCGAAGGGCGGCCGCAAGTCTTTCGACAGCGCGCTCGAAGCGTGGCTCAGCGGCGGCAATAATTTATCAGGCAAGCGCACGGTCGCCGGGTCGAACACGACCCACCAACCCGTCAGCAAGTTGCCCAGCAGCGCCACGATGACTAGCGCCACGAGCACATACAGACCGAGCATGGCCAGCCGGTCCTTGCGAAACGTGCGCCAGAGCTGCTGTGCGGGCGTCTCGGCAAGGCCCAGCGCTTCTGCGTCCGGGTGCGACGCACCGAGCGCGAGCGCTTCGGGAGTGGGGTCGACCGGGATGCTCATTGCAACCGGATGCGCGGATCGACCAGCGCGTAGAGGATGTCGGAGAGCAAAATGCCGAATAGCGTGAGCGCGGCCGCCATGAAGTTGAGCGTCAGAATCATCGGGAAATCACGGGCCAAAATCGACTCGTAACCGAGCAAGCCCAGGCCCGGCCAAGCGAAGATCTGCTCGAAAATCACCGAGCCGCTGATCAAACCCGGCAACAGCAGGCCGAACATGGTCACGAATGGCAAGAGCGCGTTGCGCAGGGCGTGTCCGTAGACCACGTGCTCCTCGGCCAAGCCCTTCGCGCGCGCGGTGCGCACGTAGTCTTGACCGAGCACCTCGAGCATTTGTGCGCGCACGTAGCGCGAGAGCACCGCGATGCCCGTGAGCGCGGCCATCAGCGACGGGATCACCAGATGCCAAACGCGGTCCATCACCCGCACCGCTCCGTTCGCGCCCTCGGTGCCGAACGTCTGGAGACCGATCACGGGCAGATGAAAGGTGCGCACGACCCACAGGATCAACAGGTATGACAGAAAGAAGCCGGGGATCGAAATCAGCGTGTAAGCGACGAAGGTCGTGCCGCGATCGTAGCGGGAGCCGCGCTTCAAGGCCGCTTGAATGCCGATTGGGAACGAGGCCGTCCACACGATCAGCGTCGTGCACAAGAACAGCGGTAGAGAGTTGAGGAAGCGACCCCAGATCTTGGGCACTACCGGCAGCCCATCGCGGAAGGATTTGAGCTCGCCCGTGCCCAGATCCTTCATCCAGTTCAGGTATTGCAGGTAAATCGGGTCATCCAAGTGGAAGGATTGGCGGATGCGCGCGATGTCCTCGGCCTTCATCATTGGGTTCATCGCGTCCACCTCCGTGGGCTGCCCCGGGGCGAGGTGAATCACCGTGTGCGACACGATCGAGATCACGAGCAAGAGCAGGAGCCGCTGCGCGATCGTCCGCACCAGGAAGCGCCACATCAGCCGCCTCCTGTGAGCCGCCGCGCGCGATCACGGAGCATAGTCGGGCTCCTGCGCCAGCTTGCGCCATTGATTGAAGTAAAAGTCTATCGTTCCAGAGGGCGTCGGCTCGATCTTTCGGTACGCCTCGCGGCCGTCCGGCTGATGTTCGACCTCGACGATCCGCTTATCGAGCACGATCGGCTCGGTGGGTTCGATCAAGAACGTGAACGGCTGGGCGCCCGCGATCAAGCGATGCACTTGGTGCGTCAGCGCCACTTGCGCGTCGAAATCGTACTCCTCGCGGATGCGCTCGATCAGCGCGTCGACCTGCGGATCTTTGTAGCCGGAGAAGTTGAGTTGATAGGGGCCCGATTGGCTCGAATGCCAGAGTTGAAATTTATCCGGGTTGATGTCCCCGCCGACCCACGCCAGCACCATCGCGTCGAAATCGAGCTTGTGCACGAAGTCTTCCAGAAACACCGTCCACTCGAAGGTTTGAATTTTGCAATCGATGCCCAGCTTGCGCCACGCCTCTTGAGCGATGGTCATCATGGCTTTTCGTTGGGGGTTGCCGTTATTGGTGACCATCGTGAACTGAAACGGTGTGCCGTCCTTCTCCAGCAGCCCCTGCGCGTTCTTCTTCCAGCCGGCGTCCGCCAGCAGCGCGAGCGCGCCGGCTGGGTCGAACGCCAATGGCTCGACGGTGGGGTCGTTGAACGGCGTATTCGAGTAAAACGGGCCCGTCGAGCGCTTGCCCTCTCCCGAGAACGCGTATTTGATGATGCTCTCCACGTCGATCGCCATGCCCAGCGCACGCCGCACGCGCACGTCTTGAAACAGCGGCCGCCGCGTATTGTAGGCGATGTAGTGGTAGTAACCGCGACGGCGATCGAGCACGTGGTACGCGGGATCTTTGCGGTAGCGCGCGGCCTGATGCGGCAGCGCCTCGTAGCGGTCCAAAGCGCCCGCCTGCAGCTCGAGCTCCATCGTCAGGTAGTCCGGAATGACGCGGAAAAAGACGTCGCGATATTCCGGTTTGCGGCCCCAATAATCGTCGTTGCGCTTCAAGCGAATGAATTGATCCTGGCGCCAGTCCACGAAGCGGAACGGCCCGGTGCCCACCGGCGCGCGATTGAACTCCGAACTTCGCACCGAAAAGCTCTCCCGCGCTTCCTTCGACAGCGAAGCCTTGCTCATTTCGCGCTTCAAGCCCGCGTCGTCCAACAAATGCTTGGGGATGATGCCCATCTGCCAGTCGATGATCGCCGGCGCATACAGGCGCTTGTAGGTCACGCGCGCGGTGAGTTCATTCAACACTTCCACCGATTTGATGCCCTCGAACGAGGACGCACGGGGCGAAGCATTGCGCGGGTTCACCAGCGCTTCGTAAGTGAACTTGACGTCCTCAGCGGTGAACGGCACGCCATCGTGCCAGTGAACTCCCGGGCGCAAGGCAAAAGTGACGATCGGATTGTGCTCGCCAATCCCCAATAGCTCCGGCAGCTTGTCGGTCAAATGCTGCAGTAAACGAGGATTCTTGGCCGTGATCCGATCCGCGAACGGGAAGCCTTGAAAATAACCCGCACCCAACACGGGCTCGAGCTTCTTGAACAACTGCGCTTCTACCTTGGACAGCCGAATCTTCACCCGCTCCGGCACGGCGATGCTGAGCTCGATATCCAGCGGCTTCTTCTTGCCCTTGCCGTCGTCGACCAACGCGGTCTCGGTCGACGCGCGCGTCTCCGCAGACACCGGCTCCACGCCGAGGATGCTGGCCTCGATGCCCCCCAGCTGCGCGCTCTTCCAAGCGCTCTCAATCAGCGAGGCGAGGTGCGCCGCGGTCGCCGGCTGCCCATCCGGCAACCTGCGCTCCGGCACGGCCGCCACGTAGGCCTCCTCGGCGATTTGCCAATGGTCGGCGAGGCGCCCGACCAATTTCAGATTTCGATCGGCAACCACCAGGCCCTCGAAAATGTTGTTCTCCATCACCTCCGAGGCCGCCGCGTTCGAGGAAATGATCGGATTGAGCAGCTTTGCATCGCCGATCGACGCCCGCACGAACGTGCGTAGCCGCTCGGGATCAGTCCGCGCTTGGCTCTCGTAGGTCGGTACCCAAAAAGCCGACTGAAGCAGCACTCCGAAGATGATCAGAGGCAGAGCAATCAGCAGCCATTTCGTGCCCATCTGCGGCCGGGACTATGCTCTCCCGCGAGGGGAGCTGCAAGCTGGGGCCGTCGGGCAGCGCGCGACCGCTTGGTGAGCCCTTGAGCCGCATCGACTCATCAGGCGGTGGCCAGCAGCGGATTGCGTGTCAGCAAGTCACCGAACCGACCAAAGTCCCGATCGGCGGACCACAGTTCGGTCACACCGTGCGAAAGGCACAGCGCCGCGATCCTCGCGTCGTGCGCGAGAGGACCAGAAACTTTGCCTCGTGACAGCTGCACCTTCAGAGTCGACCAGTGCTCTCCCGCTTCCGCTAGAAGTGTGAGCCCCGGCGACTCGAACCACGCATCCAACTGGCTAATGGCCTGCTCGGTGGAGCTGGGCGGAGCATAGATCCGCGGATGGGTGACGACGGAAAAGAACTCGTAGACGCAGGGCCAAGGGATAGCCCATGTAGTGCGCTGCTCGGCCAGCGCTCGAACACACCTATAGGCTGCTTGGTTCCAAGGACTATCCGCGCGGTGCGCGTACACGAGGATATTCGTGTCGACCGCGATCACGCGCCACGCCCGTCATACGCGGCATCACGAATTTGCGCCCAGCTCGCGCTTTGAAACTCAGTCTGAAGGCCACTCCCCGCCACCCGCAAATCACGCAACACGAACGCCTTTGCCGAGACCTCGTCCTCGAGCACTCGCCGCAACCCCGCCTCCACGAGTTCACGCAGGGTCGTGCCGCGCTCGGATGCCAGCCGCTTCGCACGTTGCAGCAACGGATCCGAGATCTCGATCGTAGTCTTCATATGGTTACCCATATCATAGGATATGGGCACCCGCAATATCGCCGACGCCGCCTGCGACCAGCACGTTCACAACGCGCACGTGCTTACCCTGCGCGGCTCGTCCATGCGCCGCCAGAAAGGTCTGAAACCCCAACCCAAGACTCAACCCACTATCTGACCAGCCCCCGTCCTCGTCGTTTCGCTCCGAATCCTGATCGGATCACCGGAATCCTGATCGGATGCGTCCGGTGGTCTTGACGCCCCTCTCGCTTACAGTGCATCGCACTTCCCACGCTCGATTGCGATCAATTGCGCTCGCGCGCGGTACCTTCGGCCGACCTAGCACGCCTGTGCACGGGTCGCGCGCGAGCTCGCGCGGGCCGTGCAGGCGGCGCTCGCCTATGACTCTCACGGTCTAATAAACTGGCGCTGTTCGAACTAGCGTCGCATCGGCGAATACGGAGCAAACGTAGGCACGAAAGCGAACTCCGTCTGTCCTGGCTCGTTGGCATCCAACGGGGCCGGCAGAGCATCGGTCGCGCCATGTGGCGGCGAATGCCTCGATCCGCTGAATCTGGACCGTCTTCAACCCTGCACTGCCGCTCGGGCAAGCCGACGCCCACGTCCCATTTCGAACCGCCAGCGTCGTGTCGGCGCAACCGTTTGCACGCTCAGCGACATCATCTCGAAAACTTCGCCGCTCGAAACTCGGGTGTGATGGATGTGCACACACCTCGGCTCATGCTGCGCGAGTTCCGCGAGAGCGACGCCGCCGCGGCGAATCGATACGAAGCAGATCCGGCAGTGGTTCGCTATACCCCCCATGGCGCACGCTCGCTCGCCGATAGCCTCGCTCACCTCCACGCGCTGCTCGCGGACGCCGCCCACGCTGAGCAGCGGCAGATCTTCGATTTCGGGGTGGTCCAGCGCGATGACGCTCGCCTGATCGGACGTTGCGGGCTCAAGCTGAGCGATTCCGAGCAAACCGAAGCGACGCTTTGGTACGTGCTCGCGCGGAGCGCGTGGGGACGAGGCTATGCAACCGAAGCGGCGCAGGCCGTACTCGCGTTCGGCTTCGAGGAACTGCGGCTGCATCGCATCTTCGTCGAGATCGATCCGCGAAATGCGGCATCCTTGCGGGTCGCGGAGAAAATCGGCCTGCGCCGAGAAGGGCACTTCGTGGAGGCGGTCTGGCTCAAGGACGAATGGACGGACCGCGTGGTGTTCGCGCTGCTCGATCGCGAGTATCGGGCGCGAGTTCTCAAAGCGCCAAGGCGCGCGTCGCGACGCGGCTGAATGCGGGAGCGGCGATCGTGCCGCCGCTGCCTTCTTTGTTCGGGTTACCGACACCGACGTAAATCACCCAGCGCGGAGCGTCGATCGGGACGATGCCGACGAAGCTGGCGAAGGTGCCGCTGCCTTCAACGCAGCAGTCCGGATCGCTGGTGCCCGTTTTTCCGCCCACCCGCACACCGGCGACCGCAGCCGCTTTGCCGGTCGCGCGTTCGCTCGTGACTACGCCCTCGAGCATCGCGCGCAAGGTTTTTGCGGTCGAGGCTTTGAGCACGCGTTCCGGCGGCGCATTTCCTGGGCCTGCGAGCAAGCCGTCGTTGGCGAACGCGCCGTAGGCGCTAGCCAGCGCGGCGGGCGTCGTGGTGCTGCCTTCACCGATGGCGATGATCGCGCCCTTCATGCCGCCGGGGATCTCGGGCGGCGCGCCGACGCGGAAGCGCCGTAGGCCATCGCCCAGCCGCTCTCCACCGAGGGCATCGAAGATGCGCGATGCGCCGACGTTCGAGGACACGGCCAGGATCTCTGCTGCATCCAGCGAGCCGTACGAGCCGGCGTCGCGCAGTACCTGCGAGCCGTAGTTGCGCGAGCCGTTGCCGCAGTCGAAGCGTTGCTCGGTCGTGATCAGATCGGCATCCAGGGCCATCGCGACTGCGAGCGGCTTCATGGTGGAGCCGGGGACCATCGGTTTGCCGGGCGCATCGTCGGAGCTGGCGAGCAACGCGCCGGTGTGCGGATCGAGGACCAGGATGGCGACCCGCTCGGCGCCCCACTCCGTGTGCACGCGGCGCGCTTCTTCGTCCGCGATGGTCTGCAAGCGGGCATCGATGGCTTTACTGGGCGCGGCGGGGCTGGGCGGCGCCTGGACGGGTTTTACTCCCGCATCGGTGCAGGCCACCCCGCCGAGTATGATCAAAGCCGCAGCGCCGAGCAGCGCGGCGCGCAGGCGCGTGAAGGGAGTAGGCAAGCGATCGCGCGAGACCAGCACCTGGATTCGGCGTGCGAGCTCAGAGGGGCGCGCGGCCATGGCAATACCGGCGGCGGGCACGAGTCCGCGTGCGATCTCGAGCAGGTGCTGCGCATAGCTGGTCGGGCGTACCCCGGATGCAATCACGGCTTCGTCGGCGGCGAGTTCGCATTCGCGACGGAGCTGACTGCGAGCGATCCAAGCCAGCGGCTGAAACCAATACAGCGCGCACGCCAGCTGGGCGATCAGCAGCGCTAGGCCGTCATAGCGATGCACGTGAGAAAACTCGTGCAGCAACACGGCCTGCATGCGCTCGGCGGTCCAGCTCTGGGACGCGGTAGGCAAGAGCACGATCGGACGCAGCACGCCGACGACCACGGGCGCTTCGATTGCAGAGCTGACACGGACACCCGGCGCCGCGGAGTGCGCGGGTCGGGCGGCGACGCTCAAACGCCAAGCCCCCACGGCCCCGCGCAGCACGCGAGCCCCCACGAACAGCACCCCCGCAGCCCAAATCAAGAGCAACCACGCACTCGGACTCAACGAGAACGAGACCGCCGCCGCACTCGCCTTCGGGCTGACGTGCGCCGGCAGCGAAGTGAAACTGGGTGATAAGGCTTCCGCGACGACGCGCCCGACGACTGCCGTCGAAGTCACGTGCACGGCGGGTCGACCAGGGAATGCCCAAGCGAGCAGTGGCAGGGCGAGCGCGGCCACGATGCCCAACAAAATTAGCCAGCGACGCGACGCAGCGGCTGCACCGCGGAGCAGCGGCAGCACGGCCAGCGAGATCGCCAGCAAGAGTGAAGCCCGTAGCACGATGCCCAGAGCTGAAACCAGAGTCATGGCTACTTTCCCTCCTTGCGCGCTCGCTCCACGATCTCGGCCAAGCGGTCGAGTTCGTCCGAAGAGAGCTTGTTGCGTGAAGATTCCACGAGCGTGAGCATGGCTTGCTCCACCGAGCCGTCGAAAAACGTGGAGACTACGTGTGAAAGCGCTTTGCGCCGCGCCTCGCCGCGCGGCACCGCGGGCAGAAACACGTACCGCCCACCTTCCTCGACATGCCGCACGTGGCCGCGCTCTTCGAGCAACCGAAGCAGCGCACGAACCGCGGAGTAGCTGGGCGGCTCCGCCAAATTATCCAGGACTTCTTGCGCGCTGGCCCGCCCCAAACGGTACACGATGTCCATGATTTCGCGCTCGCGGCGGGTCAGGGGGGGCTTGGCCATCCAGAACAGCCTAAACGGATGCTAAAATTTTAGCAAGCAGCAGATGCTAAATTCTTAGCACACGCCCGCGCCGCCGAAGGCTGAGCCGAAATGCGCCGCGCTCGGTGACCATCAACAAAAGAAAATCTACCCGGTATGACGAGTGACCTCACCCGGGGAGCGGCGCAGCGTGCAACCACGGCGCGAAGGAAATGCCCAAGATCGCGCCTTCGGCCGTGAGCAAGCGGCACACGGTTTGGCCCCAAGGTTCGGTGCGCGTGGCGTGGAGCAAGCGATGGCCTTGCGCGCGCAGTTCGGTTTCGGCGGAGGCGACCGCGGCGGCGCTTTCGACTTCGAGCTCGAGGCTCAGTTGCGGCACTGGGTGCTCTTTGGGCCACGTGCTTTGTCCGAAGCAAGCGTCGGCGGCTTGGTTCAAAGGCCACACGCCGAAGTGTTTGCTGCCTTCGATGCGCTCGCTGTACACGTAGTTCGGATCGGGCTCGCTCGGCTCGAGGGGTAGGCCGAAGGTTTTGGTCAGTAGATCCTTGGTTTGCGTGCCGGCACTCGAGATCAGCGACACGCTGGAGATGAAGAGGATGTTCATTGCTCCGTTTTAGTGCAGTTCACCGCCGGGCTCTTGAACGTTTCGGACGTCCGGTCCACCCGCGCGCTCACGCCGCCGTGACGGGATAGCCGAGCAATTGTGCGGGGGTGAGCGCGGTCAGATCGCGGCATTCGCGGGTCAGGTGGGGCTGATCGGCATAGCCGGCTTGCGCGGCGAGGGCGGCCAGGCCGGTTGCGCCGGGCGACCAGGCGGCATGGATGAAGCGACGTAAGCGCACGATGCGCTCCAGCAATTTGGGCCCATAGCCAACGGCGTGCAGGAAGCGTCGGCGCAGATGGCGTTCGCTGACTCCGAGCCGTGCCGCGAGTGTGGCCACGGACCAATCGGCGCGAGGTGCCGCGAGCACGACGATCGCGCGCTTCACCAAGGCATCGCTCGGGGCCGCTTGAGGTAGCCAACTCGTGATGGTTTGTTCCAAGAGCGCAGCTGCCGCGCGCGGCGTCGTTGCGGACGCCAAGCGGTCGCTCAGCGCGGTGCTGCGCGATCCGAGCACTTCGCGTGCGCTGACGCGTTGGTTCAAGAGCTCACTCGCGGGCACTCCGAAGACCGCCGGCGCCTGGCCCGTGCGAAACCGCAAGCCGACAATCGAGCGGTTCGGTACGGTCTCTAGCTCGACACTCTCGGTATCTGGACCAGCGATGATCAGTTCACCGTCACTGAACAAGAGATCGATGCAACCGTCGGGAATGATGCGCTGCACGTGCCCTTGGCCCTGAGCGCCGAGTTGGGCGGCCCAAGTGCACGCGAGCCGTTCGCGCAAGGCGGGCGCGACGGACCACTCCGTGTAGGAGGCGCCGAGCGGTGATTCTTGCTCGGCCAGCGCCGCCGCCGGACACATGTTCAAACCGTGACCTCGCGACCGCACTCGAGTGTGAGCACCTGCGGCGACGTCAAACGAATCGTCTTATCCCGGCGAGCGTGCAGCAGGAGCAAGCTCCTGGGATCGAAGACGATCCCATCTTTCACGGCTTGCGCGAGACAAAACGGCGGACCGATCTCGAGATCCTTGGCTTCGTAACCTTTGCTGACTACCTCGACTACGGCCTCGGGCACGAGCGTGATCGCGTCTTCGGTTTCGTCCGGCTCACGGCAGAAGAGGGCGATGTCTGGGCGCTTGAGCGAACCGTCGGGGAATTGCACGTAGACATTGCTCACGTGAACGCAAGCATAGCTGGCAACGGATTTGGGAGTGATCGTGGCTCGAATCCGATCGATCGCCTTCTGACGCTTCCAGACTGGATGCGCTTCCCAAATGGGTAGCCCCGAGACCACCTCCAATCGAATTCCAAGCTCTTCGGCCTTGAGGAATTTCGGGTCGAGCGGCATCTGCCGAAGTTAGCAGAGATCACCCCGGCGGGCTTTCCTGCTGCGCGGGCAACAATCACTATTCGGCGCTGCCCATCGCGGGCCAAAACGCGATAAAGCAACGAGGATGTCGCCTGAGACGCCGCACGCCTCGAGTCCACCGGAAGCTCCCGAACCTCACCCGGGCCACTCGTTCAAGCCGTACATCCCCGCTTCGGCGAACTTGCCGGAGCTCACGATCGTGCCGCTGATCGCGGGCACGATCTTGGGCGTGATCTTCGGTGCGTCTTCGCTGTACTTGGTGTTGAAGGTGGGGCTCACGGTGAGCGCCTCGATCCCCGTAGCGGTGATCTCGATCGCGCTGTTTCGCGTGCTGGCGAAGTTCGGCTTGCGCAATCGCACGATCCTCGAAAATAACATCGTGCAGACGGCGGGCTCGGCGGGCGAATCAATCGCGTTCGGCATCGGCGTGACGATGCCGGCGATCATGATCTTGGGCTTCGATCTCGAGGTCGTGCGGGTCGGATTGGTTTCGGTGTTGGGTGGCTTACTCGGGATCTTGATGATGATTCCATTGCGCCGCGCGCTGATCGTGGAACAGCACGGGATCTTGAAGTATCCCGAAGGCACGGCCTGCGCGGAAGTGTTGAAGGCGGGCGCCTCCGAGGAGTCACGCGCGGCGGCCGCGACCGGAGACACGGGCGCGGGCGAAGTGAGCGGGGGCAAGACCATCTTCGCCGGCTTCGCCATCGGGCTCGCGTACAAAGTGCTGATGTCCGCGCTGAAATTGTGGAAAGAGGTGCCGGAGAAGATCTTCGGCGCGCCGCTGAAAACCGGCTCGATCGCCGCTGAAATCTCGCCCGAGCTCTTGGGCGTGGGGTACATCATCGGTCCGCGCATCGCGGCCGTGATGTGCGGCGGCGGGGTGCTCGCTTACTTGGTGTTGATCCCCGCGATCGCGTTTTTCGGTGGTGCAAACCCGCACGCGCTCGCACCGGGGCTCGTGCCCATCGGTCAAATGGCGCCGGATCAGATCCGCGCTGCGTACGTGCTATACATCGGCGCGGGCGCGGTCGCCACGGGCGGCGTGGTCAGCTTGGTGCGAGCGCTGCCCACGATCTGGCAAGGCCTACGCGGCAGCGTCCACGATTTGCTGGGCAAGAAGAGCGGCCTGCCCAATGCGCACGAAGGGCTGCGCACCGATCGCGATCTGTCGATCAAGTTCGTGGGCGTGGGGCTAATCTTCCTGCTCGCGGTGATCACGATCGCGCCGCGGCTGCACATGAATTTGCTGGGCGCGCTGCTGATCGTGCTGTTCGGCTTCATCTTCGTGGCCGTCTCCTCGCGTTTGACCGGCGAGATCGGCTCTTCGTCCAATCCCATCTCGGGCATGACAGTGGCCACACTCTTGCTGACGTGCGCGTTCTTCCTGCTCTTGGGCTGGACCGGCCCCCACTACTACGTGACGGCGCTGTCGGTCGGCGCGATCGTGTGCATCGCCGCCTCCAATGGCGGTACCACTTCGCAAGATCTGAAGACTGGATTTTTGATTGGCGCGACGCCGCGCTCGCAACAGATCTCGATCTTGGTCGGCGCGCTCGCCTCCGCGCTGCTGCTCGGCCCGATTTTGCTCAAATTGAACGACGCAGCCACGGTTTACGTCACCCCCGTGAGCTTCGAGCACGTGGCGCAGCCCGCGCCGTTGTCTGCGGAGCGCTTCAGCGCTCTGCCCAAGTACGAGGGCGACCAGCCGCAAGAGAAGGCGGACTATCGCCTGCTTTCGCTGAGCGCAGCCGAGGGGGCGCTCCTGCCCGGTGAGTACTTGGTCGATCCGCACAGCCGCGCGCCGGTATTGGCCGTTCGTCACACCTTCGACGCTGATCTGCGCGCGGATGTCTCGACGCTCGGCGAGAAGGAAAAACTCGGAGGGCCGCAAGCCAGCAGCGACACGCGCGAATTCTTCGTCTGGCACAAGACCGACAGCGTGAAGGGTCAACCGGGAAAGTACCTGGTCGCCCCCGACGGCCGGGTGGCATACCTCAGCGATCCCGGCATCAACGGTACGCACCGCGAACGCCCCGACGGCTCGCGCGTGACCAAGTTCAACGCGCCCAAGGCGACGCTGATCTCGTACATCATCAAGGGCATTCTGAATCAACAATTGCCCTGGGCGTTGGTCTTGCTGGGTGTGATGATCGCGGTCGTGCTCGAGTTGAGCGGCATTCCCTCACTGGCCTTCGCGGTCGGGGTGTATTTGCCGCTGTCTTCGACCACGCCCATCTTCGTCGGTGGCGTGCTGCGCGGCTTGGTCGATTGGTATTTGCGGCACAAGAACGCGGCGCAGAATTTGAGCGAAGAAGAGCTGACCGCGGAGGGCGACAAGAGCCCGGGCGTGCTCCTCGCCTCAGGCTACATCGCGGGCGGCGCGATCGCCGGCATCGTGATCGCGTTCGTAGCCGGTGTACTCAGCAATACTAACCGCGACCTCGAGCACTGGGCCGCCGCGCACAATCCCTTCTTCGAAGGCGAGCAATCGGATTTGCTGTCGATGATTCCGTTCCTGATCATCGCGCTGGTGCTCTTGGCCGTCGGCCGTGAGCTCTGGCTCAAGCCCGAGCGCGCAACCAAGCGCGCCTGAGAAACGGCTTATTTTTTGGGGGCGCTCGCGTTCCCGCCACGCAACCCCGAGCGCGCGAAATCGACGCGCTGTACGTGAGCCATGCGCCGCGGGCAGCGCGCGGCCTCGTTCCTCCTTGGAAAGGGCGGGCAATTGGCATTACCCTGCACCGACATGCAGACCGCCAGCCCTCGCACCCGCTCGTTTCGCATTTTGCTCGAGACCGCTGCCGCGCTACCGCTCGGTATCGCGCTGCTCACCGGTTGTGGTGGCACAGCCCCCTCGCCCGCGCTGGCGCAACCGGTCACGCCGCCCCCCGCGCCCAGCGCGCCGGTGAACGGCGCCGCCAAGAAGCCGACCGTCAATGTCACCTTGGCCAGCGTGGGGCTCGATCCTTTGGCGCTCGATCGCAGCCAAGATCCGTGCACGGATTTCTATCAATATGCCTGCGGAAATTGGCTAAAAACCGTACAGATCCCGGCCGACGAACCCGCTTGGTCGCGCTCCTTCAACGAGATCCAAAAGCGCAACGAGCTCGAGCTCAAGCGCATCCTGGAAGAAGCCAGCAAGCCGGGCGTGTCGGACCCAGTGACGCAGAAGCTGGGCGCCTTCTACGGCGCTTGCATGGACGAAGCGGGCGCCGACAAAGCCGGCGTGCAGCCGATCCGCGCCTTACTCACGCGGGCCGCGAGCGTGAGGGATGCAAAGAGTCTGTCCGCGGTGGTGACCGAGCTGCACGCTGTCGGCATTAGCCCGCTGTTCGACACCTCACCGACGCAAGACGCGGACGACGCCACGCGCTGGATCGCGAACCTCGATCAAAACGGGCTCGGCCTGCCCGATCGCGACTATTACCTGCGTGACGACGAGGGCTCGAAGAAGCTACTTGCGACGTATCGCGAGCACGTCGCGCGCATGCTGGTGCTCACCGGCATGACGGACAAGCGCGCCAGCGCGGCCGCCACGGATGTGCTCGCGCTGGAGACCGAGATCGCCAAAATCTCGAAGACCAAGGTCGAACGCCGCGATCCCAAAGCGATGTTCAATCGCCTGAACCGCGCCGGCGTAGCCAAAGCGCTGCCTGCGTTCGATTGGGAGGGCTATTGGAAGGGCCTCGGTTTTCCGACGATCCAAGAGATCAGCGTCACCGCGCCGAAGTTTTTCGAGGGCCTACAGGCCCTCATCACGACCACCAAACCCGTGGTTTGGCAGAGCTACCTGCAATGGCAAATCGTGCACGACACGGCTTCGCTCTTGTCGAAGCCGTTCGTCGACGAGCGCTTCCGGATGCAACAAGCGCTCACGGGGCAACCGGAATTGCCGCCGCGTTGGCGGCGTTGCGTGCACGCGACCGATGGCGCACTCGGGGATCTGCTCGCCCAGCCGTACGTCAAAGATCATTTTCCTGGTGACAGCAAACAATCCGCGCAGACCATGGTCTCGGCCATCAGCGCCGCGATGAACGCCGATCTCGACGCGCTGGATTGGATGGACGCGGACACGCGCAAGCGCGCGCACGAAAAACTCGCTTCGCTCGCCTACTTGGTCGGCTACCCCGACAAATGGAAAGCATACGATTTTCCGGTAGACGCCAAGAGCTACGCGCAAAATGCGCTCCGCTCACGCAACTACGAGCTCAAGCGCGCCCTCACCAAGGTCGGCAAACCGGTGGACCGCACCGAGTGGCAAATGACCGCGCCCACCGTGAACGCCTACTACGATCCACAGCGCAACCACATGGTGTTCCCCGCCGGCATCATGCAACCGCCGTTCTACGGCATCAATCAAGGGTTGCCCGTAAACGCCGGCGCAATCGGCATGGTCGTCGGCCATGAACTCACTCATGGCTTCGACGACGAAGGCTCGCAATTCGACGCCAAGGGCAACCTGAAGAGCTGGTGGACGCCGGCTGCGAGCGACAAATTCAAAGCCAAAATCTCGTGCGTCGACAAGCAATACAGCGCGTACGAGGCCTTGCCCGGGCTCCACGTCAACGGCGCGCTCACCCTGGGCGAAAACATCGCCGACAATGGCGGACTCAAGCTCGCGTTCGAGGCCTATCGCGCGCTGCGGAAGGGCGCGCCCGAGGCCATCGTCGCCGACGGCATGAGTGAAGATCAGCAATTCTTCTTGGGCTTCGCTCAAGGCTGGTGCTCGGTGTACCGCCCTGACTTCGAGCGCATGGTGGTTCAAACCAACCCGCACTCTCCGCCCCGCTTCCGCGTGCGCGGCCCGCTCACCAACATGCCGCAATTCGGCGAAGCATTTTCGTGCAAGGTGGGCTCGCCGATGCGTCCCAAAGACACCTGCTCGGTGTGGTGAGCGCTAGCGCTCCGGTGGTCATCACTCCTTCGAAGAAGACGGCTAGCGATTCCCGTAGTCGGTGGCCATCTTCTCGTAGAGAGCCATCAACTCTGGGATTGCCACGAAGCGATTCCAAGCTCCATTGGTCGTAAACAACGGATGATTGGGGTGCGTGTCGTAGGCGCGTGTCGGGTCCCAATTGAAGGTGCCTAGGCCGCGGTGGTCCGGCAAGTTGAACATCGTGTCGTTGGCCGCGCGTTGCTGTGCCGAGTATTCCGCGATCATGAACTTGAGCTGGGGATACTTATTGGCCAGCGCCGCGAAGGTCGCTTGCCACTCTGCAGCGGTGCCCTGGTAACCAGCCACGCCGTTGGGCGCTGTTGCGTAGCAAGATTGGCCCAAGATGTCGAAGGCAACGCCCGCCCCGAGAACGCCATCCAGCCACCACTCAGAGGTCGCGTCGTTGTTGCACTTCTCGATGTGCAAGAGAACCTGAATCGCGGGCTCGACATCGCGCACGGCGCGAATGCCAGCCTTGAGCAGGGTCGCAAGGTTGCGGAAATCGGATCCTGAGACGCGCCCCGCATCCCACAACATGCCGTTGGTGATTTCGTTACCGATTTGCACGATGTCGGGCATTGCCGAAGCCGCTTTCAGCTGGCTCAGCGCGTCCTTCGTGTAGTCGTAAACTCGAGTCTCCAGCGCGGCGAGCGGGAGGTTCGCCCAAGCAGCGGGTGGCGTTTGTGCGCCCGGATTGGTCCAGGTGTCCGCGTAGTGCAGATCGAGCAGGAAGCCCAAACCGACGCTCTTCACCCGCTTGGCCAAAGCGATGGTGTGCGCCAAGTCGCGGAATGGTTCCGGCATGCTTGCGGCGTAGCCACCCACGGCGGCCGGGTTGACGAACGTATCGACCCGAATGAAGTTGAAGCCGTGGTCCTTGAGCAACCGCTCAATCGACTTCTGTTGACCAGCGTCGGTATACGTGGCGCCCCAATACTCGTCTTCCATCGTGATGGTGATGTCCGCACCGAGGATGAAGGGCGGCTTGTACACGCCGCTGGCGCCCCCGGACGCGGCACCCGCTGTGGCGGTGAGCCCGCCCGCGCTACCCGAAATGCCGCCCGTCGAGCTCTCGCCAGACGCGCTCGGACCGCCTGCAAAGGTGGCGCCACTCGTGCCCCCCTGCAGTTGCGCCGCGGTGCCGCCTGCGCCAGCGGAGCCGAGCGCGCTTCCACCGGATGTGCCGCCTTGGTTGGATGCGCCGGCTGGCGCGCCGGTCGCGCTCGCTCCGCCGGACGCAGCACCGGAGCTGCTCTGGCTCGAGCATGAGCAGGTGGCGACGAGGAGCAACGCGGCGGCGAAACAAGCACCCCGGGTAGGTCGGCAACTCGAACGGTAAAGGCCGGCAGCGAGAGCCACGCGGCCAGTATGCCACTCCTTGCGAGATCGGTGGGCGCGGTTTTTACCCGTCGTCGAGCAGCGCGAGATGCCGGCTCTCAGTTCGCCGATGGTTCGTACCCGCGCCAAACCCAAATCAGCGCATCCGCCAGAGTGGCCGATTGGACCTTGCCATCGCAATGGCCAACGCCCATCCCCTCCACGAATTTGTAGTGGTAACCCCGGGCCTTCAATGCGGCTGCCGTGCGCTGGTTTGCCATCAGCCAATTGTGATGGGTGGACTCGGCATCGCTGGCTCCGAGGTCGTTCTGATTGGCGTTGATGAAGATCCGAAGCTGCTTGTCCTTTCCGCTGGCGTCGCTCTTGATGAGCTCCTTGCTGGAGTGGTAATCCCACGCGCCGAGCGGGTAGAGCTTGGACTCTGCCGCTTTCGGATCTTGCTGCGCCACTAGCGTGGTCGAATAGCCAATGATCCGGCTGAAGAGATCGGGTCGGAACCAGCCCATGGAAAAGGCGGCGGCTCCTCCAGAGCTGCAACCGAGCGAGGCCCGACCGCTCGCCTGCTTCGTGAATCTCAGGTTCGGGTAAGCCGCTTTGACCTGGGTATTGGCCTGGACGGCGGGTAACACTTCCTGATCGATGAAGCGCGCGTAGCGGTCGGACAGCGTGTCGTACTCCAAACCGCGTTCGCTGCCGATGGAGTCGTTGCCGCCATTCTGCACGGCGACGACCACGAACGGCGGCAGCTTTCGCTTCGCGTCTTGCGAAGTGGTCAGGTTGTCGAGCGCGTTCGAAACTTGCCCAATTTCCCCGGGGCCATCTTGGATGATGAGCACGGGCGCCGCGTCGCCATCTTTGTACAGCTTGGGAATGTAGACGTTGATGGCGCGGGTCGTGTTGACCTTGCTCGCCGACACGGTGGGATCCTTGCCGTCGAAGATCATGCTTTCGGCGATTTTCATCGTGAAGGAGAAGCTCTTGCCTTTGGGATTGCCGCGGTCGCTGAGCTCCACCTGGCTCGTGTAGCTCGGGCCCACCATCGAGTCTCCGTCACCCTCCGGACCGGGATCGGGAAGCGTGCTTCCTGACGAACCCGCACTCCCCGCCGTGCCTCCTTGGCTAGCCCCCGCCTCTCCGCCTCGTCCTCCGCTGTTCGCGCCCTGCCCCCCCGTGGCCATCGAACCGGCTCCGCCGAGCCCCGCGGCGGAGCCGGGATCGATAGCTGGCGAGCCGCCCGCCTGGACCACTCCGCCGAGCCCTGCTCCTCCTCCGACGGCCGTGAATCCTGCACCGCCGCTCACTCCGGGATCGTGCGCACCACCTATGGCCGTCGAGCCAGCGGTCGCGCTCGAATTCGGACCGTTGCTCGTGCTCGAACACGCGCAATGCGAGACGCAGACCAAGACCAAGCTGAGCTTCGTCAGGGAGCGACGCGGGCGCAACGGCCAAACCTTCATGAGCTCATGACTCCCGACGAGTGTGCGAAACCAACTGCTGGAGGTGAAAAAACGGAGTGGACACGAAGGCGGCCTGAACACGAAGCATCGAACCAGACAACTCGAATGCGAGGCAAGGTCGAGCGCCGCGCTCATTCATCGTTGCTTGGTTACACTGTTGCTCGGTCGCCCCAATTGCTCGAAAAAGCGACGCCGCCCTTCGGATACGGTGCGAATGGTTCCAAGTCAGCCAACCCCGTTGTGTCCAAAGGTGTGCGGAATCACCGGCCGGGTTCACGAGTTGCGCCCGCGTCCGCTGAATTTTCCAGTGTGCTACTCCGTTCGAGTTCGAACTGCGAAGCACACGATTTCTGTACAGCGGAAGGGTGCTCTCGACAGTAGGTAGCGTGTCCTCCCATCCCTTGGACGTCCAGCGCACCGTCCCCGCATCGAGTGTGCATTCCGCCGTGCGTCAGGAGCGTCCACGTCGAGCTCTTGCCTGGCTCACCCTGCTGCTACTCCCAGTCGCGTGCTCCAGCAATCCGACGAGCGCGTCCGGGTCCGTGGGCGCGGGGCCCGCCGCCGGAGCTGGCAGTAGCAACGGGCTGCCTCCAACCGGTGCGGGCGGTGGCAGCGGCACGAGCCAAAGTAACGCCGGAAACGGCGGCGCATTGGTGGATAATGGCTTGCCCGGCCGCGCGTTGGTGCGGCGCCTGTCGAACACCGAATACGACGCGACGATCGTTTCGCTGCTCGGAGACAAGACCGGCTACGCCGCAGCTTTCCCGACGGAAACCGTCGTCAATGGCTTCGACAATAACACCGACGTTCAGGACGTGCCGCCAGCGCTGGCCGAGCAATACATGGTCGTGTCCGAACAGATCGCAGCCAACGCGACCAAGGACACCGATAAGCTTTTGGGCTGCAAGCTCTCCGCTGGAGAAACCTGCATCAACGATTTCATCACTCGATTCGGGCTGCGCGCATGGCGAAGGCCCATCACGAGCGACGAACAGGCCGATCTCTTGTCCGTGTACCGCGCCGGCGCCGACAGCACCACCGGCGTGCGGCTGCTGCTCGAGGCGTTCTTGGTCTCCCCGAGCTTTCTTTACCGCGTCGAGGTCGGGGTTCCCGTAGCAGGTCAGACTTACCGGGCCCTGACTTCGTGGGAGCTCGCCTCGCGCCTCTCCTATTTCCTCACTGGGACAATGCCCGACGACGCGCTCCTCGCGACCGCCCAGACGGACGGGTTGGCCACCGTGGATGGCATCGCTGCTGCGGCGAAGAGGATCTTGGCGACACCCGCGGCGCGCACGCGGGTCGCAGAGTTTTTCGCGGGTTGGTTGGACTTGCGCGCCGTGGATCGCTTGCAGCGCGACGCCGCGCAATTTCCGAAATGGGACAGCCGATTGCCCGCGCTGTTTGCCAGTGAGAGCAAAACCTTCGCCACCACCGTGGTGTTCGATGGGGCGGGCGATCTGAGCACGTTGTTGACCGCGCCCTTCACCTATGGCGATCCGTCCTTGGCCACCTACTATGGTGGCACCGTCAGTTCGATGCAGAACGGGGTGGCCCGCATCGAGCTACCGCCCTCACAACGAGCCGGCCTCTTGACCCAGGCTGCCTTCCTCGCGACCCACTCCAAGGAAATCGCGACGGACCCGGTATCGCGCGGCAAATTCGTTCGCGAGAGGCTCTTCTGCCAAGGCCTACCCCCACCTCCAGCAGATATCGTGATCGCGGCGCCGCAGATCACCCCTGGCACCACGACCCGCGAGCGCTTCAAACAGCATGAATCGGAGCCGCTCTGCGCCGGCTGCCACCGGTTGATCGATCCAGTGGGTTTGGTCTTCGAAAACTTCGACGCCATCGGACAATGGCGTGAGCAAGAGCAAGGTCAACCCATCGATGTTTCCGGCGATCTGACCAGCACCGACGTTGCAGGGGCCATCGTTGGTGTGGTGCCGATGACGGCAAAGTTGGCTCAAAGCCAGCAGGTCCAGAGCTGTTTCGTACGCCAATGGTTCCGGTTCGCTTTCGGTCGCGCCGAGAGCGACTCGGACGACCCACGGATCAACACCATCGTCGGCGGATTCGCGAGCACGAAAGGCAAGGTCCAAGACTTGCTCGTCGCGCTCACGACCACGCCTGACTTCCGCTATCTCGCCGCGGAGACCAAGTAAATGACCTACAAGCCGCTCTTCAGCATTCCGTCCAAACCGCTCTCCCGTCGCACCCTGCTGCGCGGGGCGGGCGGGGTCGCCATCTCGCTCCCGCTCCTGCTTGCCATGCGCCCACGGACTGCCAAGGCGGCGACCATGCCCAAGCGCTTCGTCGTCTTTTTTAGCGCCAACGGGATGATCAAGGACCAGTGGCAACCGAGCGCGACCGGCACTGGCTTCACCCTTTCGCCCATCCTATCGCCGCTCGCCAACCACCAGAGTGATCTCCTGATCCTGCGCGGCCTCAACAACGAGGCGTCCTACATCTACGGCAACAACGCGCACGACGCATCATGCGCGACGATGCTCACCGCCGACCGGCTGGTGGTCGGGCCGAGCGGCACCGGACGCGCTGGTCACGTGCTGGATGGAACCTGCCATGGCCCTTCGATCGACCAGGAAATTGCGCGCGTGATCGGGAGCGCCACCCGCCTTCCTTCGCTCGAGTTGGGCGTGCAATCCACCACCACCATTCTCGAGCCGATGGTCACCCGCATCAGCTACCGGGGAACGGCCGGGAATGCCAAATCGGTTCCGCTCGAGGACGACCCCAAGAAGGTCTTCGCGCGCCTGTTCATGGAAGCTGGTACCTCGACCAGCGCACTCGATGCCTTGCGGAAGAGCCGCAAGAGCGTGCTCGACTTCGTGTTGAGGGACTTTCAGCGATTGGAGGCCAAGGTCGGTGTCGAAGACAAAGCCAAGCTCGACCGCCACCTCACGACCGTACGTGAGTTCGAACTGTCCTTGGACAAGCTGGGGACGATGGCGTCCAACGGCGCCTGCGTGGTCCCGCCCGCGCCGACCGTGAACTTGAACGCGGTAGATTGTGTGCAGGACGATCGCCCCGCCAAGTGTTACGGCGACTACACCGCGCTGGGCAAGGCGCAGATGGACCTATTGGTCATGGCCCTCTCCTGCGACATCACGCGGGTGATCACGCTGCAATGGTCGACGGCGGAGAGCACCATCTTTTTCAAGTGGCTCAATGCCCGCGGCGAGCATCACTTGATGTCCCACGACCCCAAGACCTACCGAGACGACCTGATCAAGATCCACACTTGGTACGCGACCCAATTCAACTACCTGCTCGATCAGCTCAAGTCACACACTGACATGGACGGTAGTCCGCTTCTCGACAGCTCCGTGGTGCTATGGGCCAACGAGCTTTCGGACGGCGACATCCACAATCGCCGCGATCTCGGCTGGATTCTCGCAGGCAAGGGCAACGGCGCAATCGGGACCGGCCGCAGCCTCAAGCTCGCCAGCAACAGCACCACCAATCAGCTCTTCGCCTCTTTGATGTCCATGTTCGGCTCCCCCACCGACACTTTCGGCGCGACGCAGTGGAAAGGAACGTTGTCTGGATTGACCTAGCGATGCCCGCGAGCAGCGAGGGTGAGCCCGCGGCTTTCGAGCAGGGGTTCGATGGTAGGCGGGCCGCCGTAGAAGTCTCGAAAGAACTTCGAAGGCTCTTCCGTGCGGCCGCGCGAGAGAACTTTAGCCCGCAAAAGATCGCCAATTTCGCGCTTGAGCCCGCCGTGCGCGTGGACCCAACTCTCGGTGTCCCGAGCCAACACGTCGCTCCATAGGTAGGCGTAATAGCCCGCGGCGTAGCCGCTGGAGAAGACGTGTAGGAAGTATGGGCTGTGGTAGCGCGGCGGCACGGGCGCGAAATCGACGCCGGCGGCCTTGAGCGCGGCCAGTTCGAAAGGCATCACCTGCTCGGGGCTCTGCGGCAGCTTTTCCGGGTGCGCAGCCGGCACTTGGTGCCAGGATTGATCCATGATCGCGGCGGCGATGTATTCACTGGTGGCGAAGCCCTGGTTGAACTTGCGCGCGGCTAGCACCTGTTTCAAGAGCCCGGCAGGGATGGCCGTGCCGGTTTGGTAGTGCTTCGCGTAGTTCGCGATCACGGCCGGCTCATCCGCCCACATTTCGTTGAATTGTGACGGATATTCGACGAAATCGGGCGGGGTATTGGTGCCCGCTAGGGATTGGTACTTCACGCGGGAGAACAGGCCGTGCAGCGCGTGGCCGAACTCGTGAAACAGCGTGGTGACTTCGTCGAAGGTGAGCAGCGTGGGCTGGCCTGGGGCCGGTTTGGGGATGTTCAGGTGATTGGCGATCACCGGTTTCGTGCCGAGCAGCGTCGATTGATCGAGATAGGCATTCATCCATGCGCCGCCCTGCTTGTTGTCGCGCGCGTAGTAGTCGCAAAAAAACAGCGCGAGCGGCGAGCCGTCGTGATCGAAGACCTCGAACGCGCGCACGTCCGGGTGATAGTGCGGCAGATCGTGGCGTTCTTTGAAGGTGATGCCGTAAAATTGCGTGGCCGCGTAGAACACGCCGTCGACGAGCACGCGGTTCAGCTCGAAGTAAGGCTTCACCAGCGACTCATCGTAAGCGTAGCGCGCTTGGCGAAGCTGTTCGGCGTAGAACGCCCAATCCCACGCCTGCAGCTCGAAGGACGGAGTGTGCTGAGCCTTCGCTTGTTGGTCGATCAGCGCTTGCAAGTCCGCCGCCTCGCGCTTGGCTTTGGCGATCGCGGGCGGCGCCAGATCGCCGAGCAGCTTGTTGACGGCGCTGGGCGTGCTCGCCGTCTCGTCTTCCAGAACATACGCGGCATAGTCCGGGTAACCGAGGACCTTCGCGCGTTCCGTGCGCAAGCGGACGATTTGCAAGATCAGCGCGGTGTTGTCCGCCGCGCCGCCGTTCGAGCGCGCGATCGACGCGCGGTAGATCCTTTCGCGGAGCGCGCGGTCTTTGAGCTGAGCGAGCGGCGGCTGAATCGTGGTGTTTTGCAGGGGAATCAGCCATTTGCCGGTCAGATTGCGAGCCTGCGCAGCAGCCGCGGCCGCTCCGATTTGTTCGGACGAAAAGCCGTCGAGCTCGGCCACGCTGTCGACCACGACGGCGCCTTTTTGGGTCGCTTCACGCACGTTTTGCTGAAACTGCGTGGTGAGCGAGGACAGCTGGCCATTGATCTGCCGGAGGCGCGCCTTGTCGGCGTCCGAGCAGTTGGCCCCCGCGCGTACGAACTGGAGCCGAGTACGCGCCAAGAGCTGCGCTGATTCTGGGTCCAGCTGCAGCGTGTCGCGTCGGTCGTAGAGCGCCTTCACACGCGCGAACAGCTTGGCGTCGAGATAGATGGCGTCTTGATGCTCGGAGAGCTTGGGCGCGAATTCGAGCGCGATGGCGTCGAGTTCGTCGTTGGTGTTCGCGCCCTGGAGATTGAAAAATACGCTCGAAACTCGATACAAGATCCGCCCCGAACGCTCCAAGGCGACGATCGTGTTGTCGAAGCTCGGCGCTGCAGCATTATTGGCGATGGCGCTGATTTCGTCGCGCTGCTCCGCCATGCCCGCTTCGAACGCGGGCCGGTAGCTAGCGTCCGTGATCTTGTCGAAGGGCGGCATTTCATACGCCAGAGTGCTCGGCCGCAAGAATGGGTTCTCGGTCAGCGCGGCTGCCTGCCCCGACGCAGGCGGCGGCGCGGACGAAGGTGCGGGGGGAACTTTGCTCTCGGTTTTTTGCGATGCGCTCACGCACGCAGTTAAGACCAAACCCAGCGCGACACCAATCAAACTCTGCGATGCTCTCATGACCCTCGGTGCGGGCAGCGAGCCCGCGTTTCCGAGCGACGTCAATCGGGCGCCGGATTATGCTGACGCTCATGTCAGTGTCGAACCCTGGTGCGACTTTCGGATGCGCTTTTTTGATCGGGCTCGCGAGCTGTCAGCCCACAGCGACGGGCGAAAGCAACCCGCCACGGGCACCGCTCGCGCAGGCGTCGCTCGCCAGCAGGGCGACCCCGGCTCGGGGCCGCGAGGCACCCGGTTTCAATCGCATTCCGCGTTTGGATTTCAATCGACTCGCGGTCGAGCACAATCTGCCCTTGTTCTGGCGCGCGGACACGAACCTGGATGGCACCTTGCAGCCGAACGAGCTGGTGATCACCTGGGGCCCCGTCACACCATTTCGCGCCGAGTTCGTCGATAGCCAAGCGCACTTCACGCCCGCCTTCGGCGAGCTCTACGAGCAATTGACGAAAGCGGAGCAAGTGAGCGCGCTCTCGCCATCGGAGTTCAAGCGCCGCGCAGCGGTGCGGTTCGAGCTCGCGCAAGGGCGCCCGACCTTGGTCGAGAGCGACTTCTCGCAGCAACCCGCGGCCGACAAGAAGCTGGCCCTGCACCTCTTGCGGGTCGCCGTCTTGCTCGAGCAAATTTATGCCAAGCAAAAGGGCATTGCCGGGCTGGAGGCAGAGCTCGAGCCGGGCGACACGGCCAGCGCCGCCTTGTTCTTTCGCAATCAAGGGCCGCTGTGCGCCGCGCCAAAGACCGAACGAGACCCGGAGTGTCACGCGCTCGAGCGCGCGGTCAAGCCGACGTTTGGCCTCTATCCCAAGGAGATTCAGAGCAATCCGAAGTTTTGCGAGCTGCTCGCCCAACAGAAGAACAAAGCGGAGCTACTCGACCACTTCGCGGTGGTGGTGAAGGGCGATACACCGAACCAGTTCAAGGCGCTCAAGTACACGCAAGCTTACCCGAGCGAAATGGCGGCGATCGAAAGCGAGCTCACGGCCGCCGCGGCGGAAGTCGGCCCCGAAGAAGCGGCGTTGAAGGCTTATCTGAGCGCCGCCGCGCAAGCCTTTCGCGATGACGACTGGGAGCGCGCGAACCGAGCGTGGGTGAAAATGGGCAGCGACAACTCGAAATACTACCTGCGCGTCGGACCGGATGAGACGTACTTCGAGCCGTGCGCATGGAAGGCCGGGTTCGCGCTTTCTTTCGCGCGCATCAATCCCGACTCGGTCGAGTGGCGCAAACGCCTCGAACCGATCAAGCAAGAGCTCGAAAACGATCTCGCTCGGCTCGCCGGCAAGCCCTATCGCCCACACGCGGTGGGCTTCAAATTGCCGGACTTCATCGACATCGTGCTCAACGCGGGCGACAACCGCGCGCCGATCGGTGCCACCGTCGGGCAATCGCTGCCGAATTGGGGAGCCGTCGCCGAGAGCGGCGGGCGCACGGTGACCATGACCAACCTGTACACCGACGACGACAGTCAAAGGGCCATGAGCGAGCAGATGAACTCGCTCTACTGCGCAGCCAGCGCAAAAATGGCCGTCCCCAAGCCGTCGCTGATGGGCATCGTGCTCCATGAAGCCGCGCACAACCTCGGCCCTGCCCACGACTACCAGGTCGGCGGCAAGGTCGACACAGCCATCTTCGGCGGCCCGCTCGCGGCGACCCTAGAAGAACTGAAGGCGCAAACGGCCGCGCTCTACCTGCCCGCCACGCTCGTCGAGCGTCGGCTGATCAGCCAGGCAGAAGCGGACACCTCACACCTGCAGGAGGTCGCGTGGACGTTCGGCCAAGTCGCGCAAGGCATGTACGATCCGGAAGGGCGGGCCAAAAACTACAGCCAACTCGCGGCCATTCAACTGGGCAGCCTGAGCGCGAGCGGCGCCGTGGAATGGAAGCCGAACCAGACCGCCGCCAACGGCCGCGACCAGGGCTGCTACGAAGTGCACCTCGACAAATGGAACGCCGCCGCCAGCGAACTGGCGCGGCAAGTGCTGCAAATCAAAGGCCGCGGCGATCGGGCCGCCGCCGAGGCGCTGAAACAACGCTGGGTCGACGACGAGGGCGCCTTCAAACAGCAGCGCGTTCTGATCGCCAGTCGCTGGCTGCGTTCGGCAAAGGCGAGCTTCGTCTATTCGCTCACGGGGCTGTGAGTCGCTAGAGATACGTCGCCGCTTGCAGCAGCGCAGCGCGGGCATCCTGGCCGCTCGCCACGTTCTCGTGCGCGACGATCACGCGCACCAAATTGGGCAGCGCGGCGAGGCGTTCGAACTCCGCGCGGAGGGCCGGCTTGTCTTTGATGAAAATCAGCTTGGCCAGGCGCGACACGCGTGGCCCGGGGGCGGAGCCAAACACGGTCGTAAACAAGAAGCCCAGCGGGTCGCGCTTGCGGTCCATGTTGAACATGCAATCGTTCAAGATCACGCTCGTGCCATCGTTGGATTGCGCGATCAGCGCGCCCTCGGCCGCTCCAACGCCGTTCAGCGTCTCGAGACGGAGCACGTCCGTGTGCGGAAAATCTTCGTATGAGCCGTCGACTTCGATGACTTGTTCGACGCGCTCGCGGGACCCTTTTGGCGTGAGCACGCGCAACGCCGGGTAACGCTCTTTGTAGGCGGGGGCGTCCAAGCGATGTCCGCCGTTGGGCACGAGCAAAAACGCGGGCGTTCCAAACCGTTCGAGCTCGGTCATTTCCGCCGCACCGAGCGCAATCCCGTTGTGGATGACCAGCTTTCCGTCGTTCAAACGCACCACGACCATGCAGCGCTTCAGAGACATGCCCGGGATCGCCCCCTGCACCCAAAGCAAGTTGTCCGCGAGCTTCAGCAGCGGGCCATGCGCGAGCACTTTCCACTCCCGGAATGCTTTTGCCATTGGCGACAGTAGTGCCAGTTTTTTTCCCAGCGCAAGAGCAGCGCATGCTCGACCTGTGCCGCTCCCCTTGCTAGTGCTGACGTGATGAGTAAGCCGAAGCGGTTGCTAGAGTGCGTGGCGATGGTGTCGTGGAGCGCGGTCATCGCGTGTTCGTCCAAGCCGGCTGCCCAAGCGCAAGCGCCGACGGCAACCGCAACGACTGCGCCGACCGCGCCGACCGCGAGCGGCGCCATGCCGGTGCTGACGCCGACCGGCGTGGTGAGTTCGGGGCCACTGCCACCGCCGCCGCCCACCGCCTCCACGCCCGCGCCGGCTGGGTCGGGGGCGGCACCCGCTACGGGCAAGATGTGCGGCGGCATCGCGGGCTTTCGCTGCCCCGAGAAGCAGTTTTGCTCGTTTCCGCTGTCCGCCAAGTGCGGCGCGGGAGACATGGCCGGCACGTGCCAACCGATCCCCGATCTGTGCACCATGGAGTTTGCGCCCGTGTGCGGCTGCGACGGGAAGACGTACTCAACGACCTGTGTCGCGAGCCGCAGCGGGGTGTCCGTGGCCAAGGCGGGCGCGTGCCCGGGCGACAGTGGCTCCGGAATCGCCGAGGGCAAGATTTGCGGCACGCGCGGCGTGCAGGGAGACTGCTCGGAAGGTCTGTACTGCGCCTACCGCTCGCAGTGCGGCGCGACCGACGCCGGTGGAACATGCAGCAAGAAGCCGCAAGTTTGCACGCGCGAGTACATGCCCGTTTGCGGCTGCGACGGTCGAACCTATCCGAACAAGTGCGAAGCGGCCCGCGCTGGCGCGAGCGTTGCCGGTCCTGGCGAGTGCAAGGCGAAATAGCTTTCGAGTCGAAAGCTGGCGAGAGAGCGGCCGCGCCTTTGTGCTAGCGTGCGCTACGGCTATGTCTGAAAATTCTGCTGACCGCGCGCCGAGTGCGTTTCGTCCCGTCCCGCGAACGGGAGTCATCTACGTCACGTCGGAGGCTACCCGCGCTGGCTTCCGTTCGGAAGATCCGGAGTGGTGCAACTTGGGTCAAGGACAACCGGAAACGGGCCCGCTTCCCGGAGCCCCGCCGCGTGTTACCCAGCTGGACATCACGCTGAACGACCAAGAGTACGCGCCCGTGGCCGGCTTGTGGGAAGTGCGCGAGGCCGTCGCCAGCATGTACAACAACTTGTTCCGGCGCGGCATGCCCTCGCAATACAGCGCCGAGAACGTGGCCGTATGCGGCGGTGGTCGCGTGTCGATCATGCGCGCCTGCGCGGCGATCGGGCAGATTCACCTGGGTCACTTCTTGCCGGACTACACCGCGTACGAAGAGCTGCTCGACATCTTCCGCCGCTTCACCCCGATCCCGATTTTGCTCGATCCCGAGCACGGCTATGATTTTTCGCTCGACGCGCTGCGCCGCGAGATCTCCGGCCGCGGTCTGGGCGCGCTGCTGCTCTCGAACCCGTGTAACCCCACGGGTAAAGCCATCACCGGCCCCGAGCTCGCATCCTGGGTATCCACCGCGCGCGAGCTGGACTGCACGTTGCTCCTAGACGAGTTCTATTCGCACTATCTGTGGAAAGAAGGGCCGTCCCTGTTCAGCGCCGCCCAATACGTGGAAGACGTCGAGAAAGATCCCGTGGTGATCTTCGATGGTTTGACCAAAAATTGGCGTTACCCTGGCTGGCGCGTGAGCTGGACGGTCGGGCCGAGCAAGGTGATTGAGTCGCTCGCCAGCGCCGGCTCGTTCTTGGACGGCGGCGGCTCGCGGCCCATGCAAACCGCTGCGCTCTCGGTGCTCACTGCCGAGCACGCGCGAGCTGAAGCAGAAGCCATCCGCGCCACCTTCCGCCGCAAGCGCAACCGCATGCTCGACGGCCTGCGCGCGCTCGGCGTGCGCTTCGAGCGCGAACCCGAGGGCACCTTCTACTGTTGGGGCAATCTCTCGAACCTACCCCCTTCGATCAACACCGGTGATGCGCTGTTCCGCGCCGCCTTGAAGCACAAGGTGATCACCGTGCCGGGACACTTCTTCGACGTCGATCCCGGGCAACGGCGTGGCAGCCGCGCTTCGCGCTTCCTACACCATGCCCGCTTCTCGTTTGGCCCGAGTGAAGCCACGATCGACGACGCCATCGCTCGCCTGGGCCGAGTCGTGCGCGAAGCCGGCGCGTAACGGGTTTGCTCAGCCCGGCACCGGGCTGAACTCGCAGAGTCGAAAGCCGCGATTCCAACAACGAAACGCGGCGCCGTCTCAGCTGCTCCAACTCGGGACGGCCTCCCCTCACAAACGCCGGATTTTTGCTGGTTTTCCCAGCAATCTTCGAGCACCGCAGGGCTGGCATACGCCCTGCAATAGAGGTGGTTGCCTGGCGACGCCCGGGCGCCCCCCCTCCGCCTGAAGATCGCGTCGCCGGCTCCTACTCACCAGCGGCTCGGAGTGCTCCCCCTCGCTCCGAGCCGCTGTCCCTCTTCTACGAGCGGCCCGGAGTTTCTCCCCCTCGCTCCGGGTTGCTCACCTAATTTCCTCAACGCGACCGGAGCCCCTCCTTCGGCCGCGTTGTCTTTTTGTCCGCGCCGCGCGCGTCCTCTCACCCCACCTGCTGTTCAACTCGCGAGCCGATTCTGGCGGCCTTCGCGGCAACGATGCGATCCTTTCGCGCACGAACTACCAGCGCGGACTAGGACTAGCGGGCTAGCGCAGGCCGCGCGAGCGGATGCCCTCCGCGGAAACGCTGGGCTGCTTCGTGCACAAAGTACGGATTTCCTTTGTGATGGTCACCCGGCGCGGCGCGCGCCGACTCAGCCTTCGGCGTCGATTTGCGGAAAATAGCGCGGGCCTACGAGCTGCGATGCTGGATCGCGAGCGCCCACTCTCGCAATCCGGCAGCGGGCGCGCTGAAGCGACGCTGAAAATGGCGGCAGGCTGAAGCGATGCTCTCGACTAGCCGCTGACCAGCACGCCGTTTCGGAAATCTTCGACAGCTTGCTCGAGCTCGGCTTGCGTGTTCATCACGAACGGACCTCGGCGCGCGACGGGCTCGCCAATCTTTTGGCCCGCGACGAGCAATAGCCGCGCGCCGGCGGCGCTACGCGTGGTGAGCACTTTACCCGGTCCGAATACCGCGATCTGACCGGCTTGCGCGGCGCGGCGTGTGTCGCCGAGCTCGGCATGTCCTTCGAGCACGTAGGCGAACAGCGTGTGCCCTCGCGGCAACTCATGCTCGAAGCTGCCGCCCGCGGGCAGGCGCAGATCGAGCAAAGTGGGCGCGACGCTGATACCGTCCACCGGGCCGCGCTCGTTACCGAGGGTACCGGCAACCAAGCGCACCGGCACGCCCTTCACGCTGAGCTCGGGAATGCGATCCGGCGCGACGTTTTGATAGCGCGGCTGGATCAGCTTCTGCGCGGCCGGCAAATTGACCCAGAGTTGCAGGCCCCAAAACACGTTGCCATCGGGATTCGGCATCTCTGAGTGAACGATGCCGTGGCCGGCGGTCATCCACTGCGCACTACCTGCGACCAACTGGCCACCTTGGCCCAGGCTATCGCGATGCTCCATGTAGCCGTTGATCATGTACGTGACGGTCTCGAAGCCGCGGTGTGGGTGAGTCGGGAAACCTTGGACGTAGTCCTCCACGCGATCACTGTGGATCTCGTCCAAGAGCAGGAAGGGGTCGAGCTCCGACAGCACCCGCGTGCCCAAACTCCGGCGCAAGCGCACGCCTGCGCCTTCCAGGGTCGGCAGCGCGTCGAACAGCAAAGAGACGCCGCGCACGTCGGGGGTTGGCTTCGCGGTAGTGGCCGGCGCCGGGCTCTCCGCGGATCGACAACCCGCCGCGGCCAGGGCCGCCGCGGGCAGCAGCAATGCTCCTGAACGCAACGCTTCACGACGCGAACTGAACCGACTCATCGCGCTAACATAGCTCATTTGGAAATTTCCGCCCTCGACGCCGGTCAGGGCTGAGCTTCGACAGCGATGCACTTTCCGTTCACGCAGCCGGCGACCGCCTGAGCACAGTCGACTTGCACCGGTGGTTCGCAGGTTGCGCAGCTCTGCGCATCGTTGTCTAAATTAGGCAGTAAATTGTGGGCCGTGAGAGTCGGCAGCGCGATGTTGCAGGCATATCCGCACGCGTTGTCTTCCTTCAACAACGTGCATTCAGTACTATTTTTGCACGGGCTCGAAGCGTATTTGTCCAACAGTTGCGCGCGCAAATCGGCGTAGCGCTCGAGGCCTTCGACGCAGGCATCCGGCGGATCGGCAACGCAGGTTGCGCAGCAGTCGCCGGGCGCGGTCTGGCTGTGGGTGCCCTCCACGCAATCGACGGTCGGACACGGGCCACAGCCGGTGTCGGGGCACGTTGGGCAGCAGTCGCCGGGGCCTTGCACGATGCGTTTGCAGCTTGCAGGGATCGACTCACAGTTCACATTTGCGCACTGCGACACCGCAGCTGACCCAGCGCTGGCCGACGGCCCGCCCGCTGCGCTGGTGCTCTCAGCGCCGCCAGCGCTCGTGCTGCCGGCGCTGCCTTGCGGGCCGTGTTCTTGTTCGGCCTTGCCCGCGCAGGCGCTCAACAACAGCGCCGCGCCAAGCAAAGCGCGTCCGAACTCACCAAACCCCTGCGCCGACCCGAAAATCATCGACCGTAATTTACGCTCTCATTCACGAGCCGTCCAGCGAGTCGAGCTTCCGCACGCGGCGCGCCGTCGTCGAGCCGTCGCAGTCCCTTTCGACCGCGACGGAGTGCGCTCTCGCTCCAGCGGCCGCCACGCGAGGGGCCACCGCAGAGGCACTGCGTCAGGGCGTTCAGTCGATCGCGGAGCGCGCTAGTTTCGAGTTGGCGACTCAACCAGCAGAGGAGATTCGGTGACGACGCACGTATTCGGCTGTCGTTTCGTCGTCGTCCTCACCGTCTCCGTCTGAGTCGGTGTCCTCGCTGAGGTCAGTGATTGTTGGACGCAATTGTTCGATCTCGGGCAGCGTGTCGGCGAAGCCGAGGCTGTGCTCGGATTCGGTAGCCGAGGTGAGCCAAGCGCGGCCCAAGTCTTCGGGCGACGGAGCTTCATCGTCGTCGCCGGCACGCGGCGCGGGCACGTGCTGGTTGGGCTGCGCCGTGACCTCGCTGCCGTCCGCAGATTTGCCGTCGAACACGCCGTCGAGGTCGAGCGCCAGATCCAGCGCGTCGGGAGAGGACGAGATGCGTTCGCTCTCCTGCCACTCAGGCGCGGTCTGTGCGGTCTGGGCGGTCGATGCGGTCGGCGCAGCGGGCCTGACGCCGGAGTCCGCGGGGCGCGGCGGCGGGCGGAGCCGTGCTTTGCTCGAGGCGCGCTGCGAGCGCGCGGCACGCGAACCGGAACGACGTGCGAGCGTATAACCAAAGCCGGCGAGTGCAGCGGCACCCGCGATCGCGATCACTTGAGCATTTCTGTTTGACACGGCAGGTTCTCTTTTTGTTCGAGTTGATTCGGAAGAGTTGGTGGGGCCAGCTGTGGCTGATAGAGCACGCGCAGTGCCAACGCCGGGCGCTGCACGCAGGTCCTGCGCTAAAAAGCGCGCGCCGGGCCTTTGTTCGAGCTTTGCGCCGCACCGTGGGTCCCCGCGCCCGCTCACCCAACCCCCAATCCTGAGCGACGAATTGCGACGCTGCGCCTCGGCCGTAGCGGCCTGCCACGCACCGCGCGGCCGTTCGATGAAGTTCGATCTGCTCAAACCAAGCGCAACACGGCCGAAATCCGTCGCTTCGCGATCATCGATCCGGGGCCGAAATGCACGCTGACCTCCCCACCATCGCGCGCGACGCGCTTCAACTCACTCGTGAGCACGCGCAAGCGATCGTACTTCGCGCGGTCGAAGGTTCGAGCCGCGCGCTGCGCGGCCAGGGGGCGCGCGCGCTCGACCGGAGCCCAGCCAGGCGTGGCGGCGCGGGCCTCGACCGCTGCGCCGTCACGGATGCGCAGGAGGCGTGGCTGGGCGCCGTTTGGCTCGCGATACACGATGTCGCAATCGTGTAGCAAGGAGAACCAGCGCGCTCGGCGGTACGCTTGATACGACTGTGCGGCCGCGCGCTCGACGTGTCGGGCCACGCGCTCGGCGTCCCAACCTTCGGGCTTTTCGCTATTTTCTGGGTCTTCGCCGGCCTTCGGCGCGCTCGCGAGCAGCTTCTGGGCGAGCTGCAGCGCGCCCTGCCGCGGCCGGAGCGCGGCCAACGAGAACTCCGCCGGATGACGAGCGACTAGCTCGGCCCAACCCGCGGCGAATACCGTCTCGTCGGGCGTCCACAGATCCGAGACGCCGACGGCGTACGAGCGCCGCTGCGGAGTCGCATCGGCGCCACTCGAAAGCTCGCTCAACGCAGCCAGGGGACGGAGCGAATACTGAGACGCGAGCGGGCCGATCGGGTGCGCGAGGTCAGGCGCCGGCGCCGCCGCGCCGAAATCCAATGTGCTGTACCAGACCCGCTGTTCGAGGGTCGTGAGCTGCACGTTATAGGGCGGGCGCAGCGCTTTGATGGTGTCGTTTTCGAGCAACGCGGCTTCCAGCGCACTTTCCGCGAGTGCAAACTCGATCTCGGCCACCTGCGTGAGCATTTCGGGCGCCAGCTGCTTGCTCGCGCGCCCAATGAAGTGGCTGCTGACTCGCTTTTTCAAGCTGGCCGCCTTACCCACGTACAAAAGATCGCGATTGCTGCGCAAAAATCGATAGACGCCGGGCGCATCGGGCAGCGCCTTGTAGCGTTCGCTCGCGAGTGGATAGCGCGGCTTTTTGGCGCGGTTTTTGGCTGGGGCGCGCTCGCTGAGCCAGGCTTGCAGCTGCTCCCAGGTATCGACGCCGCGCTTGGTGAGCTCCGCGCACAAGCTGCGCCAAACGAACGCGGTCGCTTCGACGTGGCCGAGCGAGCGGCGCGCCAGATCCAAGCTGTGGCCCAGATAGCCCGCCAGTGCTCGCAGCGATTGCCTCGGCAAATCCGGATACAGCCGCGTCGCGATGGCGTGCACGCACACGGCGTCGAACGGAAACGGTGTTTCTGGCTCCAGGCGTGCGGACCAATCACGCAAGAACGCGAGCTCGAAGCGTGCGTAGTGAATGGCCGTCGGTGCTGCCGCTGAGCGCTGCATGGCTTGCCGCAGGCGCGCCCAAGCGTCGCTATCCGGCAAGGCATGTTCGGCATCAGCGGGCTGATAACCCGTGATCTTTTGTACCTGCCGCGGTACGCGCTGCCCCTCCGGCAGAGCGATCCAGTGCGCTTCCGCCGCGAGCAGCTCACTTTGGTTGGCGCGAGTAATGCCCCAACCGAGCTCGAGCACAGAGCCAAATGCGGGGCTCGCCCCGGTGGTCTGGCAATCGACGATCAACACATCGAGCTCGGCCAGCGCACGCACGCCTCAGTGATAGGTCCTGCGCGCGCAGAGTCAAGCATCGGCGGGCGTGCATCTTGCAGGGCCTCAGGTGGAGGTTGCCCATGAAATTCGCGATCAGGAACGTGCCCGGCACACGAGACACGAGTGCCCCACGAGGGACCTTCGAGAGTTTGGAGCAAGCCCGCGCTGCTCTGCGCGAGGCGCTCGGTTGGCCCGATGTTCAGCTCGGCCCGGGCTACACGGCGCCCAACGCCAAGAGCCAAGTGTGGTGCGCATACCGCACCAGGGCCGAGGCCGAGGCCGACCCCGACGGGCTAGACACCCCTCGCGTCGTGCGGATCGACGACGTGAATTGAATCGGGCCGCGCGCGGTCGGAACGCGGCGTGATAGATCAGCGCCATTCCGGCACTCCTCCCCGATATCCTCGCCCCGAACCTCGAGGTCGTGATCGTTGCGATCAATCCCTCGCTTCACTCCGCCGAGGCCGGGCACTCGTTTGCGTCGAAGGGCAACCCGTTCTGGCGTCTGCTGCACGAGTCCGGTTTGACCCAAGAGTTGCTCGGACCCGAATCGGAGCGACGCTTACTCGAGTTCGGCGTGGGCTTGGTGTCAGGAGTGCAGCGTGCCACCCGCGCCGCAGCGGAGCTCAGCGTCAGTGAACGAAGGCTTGGGGCGGACCGGGTCGCGCGGCTAGTCGGCAAGTTTGCGCCGCGCTACGTCGCGCTGCTCGGCCTCACGCTCTACCCCGTCTTCTTTCCGTCCGGCGATGAGCGCGGTCCCGGGCTGAAAACGAGCCGTTTGGGCCAATCGCCGGTGTTCGTCCTGCCGAACCCGAGCGGCCGAAACCGCGCTTATCCTGGCTTCGAGAAGAAGCTCGTGTGGTACCGAGCGCTGGCAGACACGCTCGGCCGCCGCAAACGCTAGCTAGCTAGCTAGTGCGCACCGGCCGCGCCCGCTCCCCCCGGCTTCGGCCGCTTGAGGAAGAAGACCAAGATCAGGCACAGCAAAAACAGCAGGGTGACGCGCGCAAAACCCTCGTTGAAGCTCAAAATCAGCGCTTGGACGCGCACCTTGAACTCGAGCATCGCTTCCGGGACGAGGTCGGAAGTGAAGGTCTGCTGACCGACGGAGTTGCGAATGGCGGCGATCCGCTCTTGCACCAGGGGGTTTTCTGGATTGATGGCTTCGCGCAGGTAGGAGGCGTGGATCTTGCTCCCGCGGTCGACGAGCAAGCCCATCCAAGCCGTACCGATCGAGCCGCCGAGTTCGCGGGTGAGGTTGAACAGGCCGGTGGCGTTGCCACGGATCTGGTTCGGGAGGTCCGAGAGCGCGAGCATGCTGATGGGAATGAAGATGAACCCCATCGAGACGGAGCGCACGAACTGCGGGCGCGTGAGATCCCAGAAGCCGGCTTGGTCGGTGAGGTGGGCATTGAGCCACAGGCTGAGCGAGGTGCCGAGAATGCCGAACACGAGCATGCGCCGCGGATCGACGCGCGTGACCATCTTGCCGATCAACGGCATGACCACGATTTGAATCAGCCCAGCGACCAAGAAGATCTTGCCGATGTCGAGGGCGACGTAGTGCATCACCGTGCCGCAGTAGAGCGCGAACAGGAAGTTGCCCGCGAACAGCACTAAACCGAGCAGAAAGTTGATGCCGGTACCCGCGGAATAACTGACGTTCTTGAACACTCGTAAGTCGACGACGGGATACGGCGTCTCGAGCTCGTGTACGACGAACGTAATCAAACACACGGATGCCACCGCGATCAGCACCATGATCGGCGTGGTGTCCCAGCCATCGCGGTTGCCTTCTTCGAGCACGTACTGCAGCGAGGCCATGCCAATCGCCAAGAGCGCAATGCCGAACACGTCGATCGGCGATTGAGCGGGCTTGAAGCCGGGCTCCTCCACGACCCGCATGCACATGACGGCCACGATGACGCCGAGCGGCACGTTGACCAGGAACACCCAGTGCCAATTGGACCACTCGATCAGGTAGCCGCCGATGGTCGGGCCGAGCAGCGGGCCCGTGACCGCACCCAGGCCGAACAGAGCGGAGGCCATGCCGTGCTCTTTGCGCGGATAGCGCGCGAACAGGATGGCTTGCGCCGTGGGGATGATGGCGCCGCCGCCCAGGCCTTGCAGCGCGCGAAAGAGCACGAGTGAGGTGAGGTTCCAGGAACAGCCGCAGAGCGCACTGGCCACCGTGAACAGCACGATCGAGCCCGCAAAGTAGCGGCGATAGCCGAAGCGGCGCTGGAACCAGCCGGTCATCGGGATGACCACGATGTTGGCCATCATGTAACCCGTAGAGACCCAGCCGATTTGGTCGATCGGCGTGGCGAAGCTGGCGCGGATGTCGTTCAGCGCGACATTCACGATCGTGATGTCGATCAGCGCCATCAGCGCCGCCATCATCACCACGAACGTGATGGCTTTTTTGGAGCCGGTGACGGCTGCGTCCACGGTTAGCCTCCGTCAGTGTGGACGGTCACGAACGCGCTCAAGCCCGGGCGAAGGACCAGGTCTTGCGGCTTGTCGTCGATGCGAATCAAGACCGGCACGCGCTGCACGACCTTGGTGAAGTTGCCGGACGCATTGTCCGGCGGCAAAAGCGCGAAGCGCGAGCCGGTGCCGCCCGAGAAGCTATCGACGTGGGCGTTCAACTTGCGCCCCGAGAACGCGTCGAGCGTCACTTGGGCGAATTGGCCAACGCGCAGGCCGCCGATTTGATCTTCTTTGAAATTGGCCACGACCCACGAGTCGTCGAGCTCCGTGAGGGCGAGCAGGGGTCGCGCGGGATCGACGAGCTGCCCGGGTTCGACGCTGCGCCGCGACACCACGCCGCGCGTCGGGGCGCGCACTTTCATGTACGACAGATTGAGATCCGCTTGCTCCAGCGCGGCTTTGGCTTGATCCACGCGCGCTTTCGCGACATCGACCTGGGCGGCGGCCACCAGCACCTGATCTGGACCGGTTTGGGCGGCCGCCAGACGACCTTGAGCGCTCTCGATGCCACCACCGGCGTTCACCAAGCCGACGCTGGCAACGGACAAGCGCGCCTTGGCTTGGTCGACCGCCGCCCGCGCTTGATCGTCCTCGGCTTGGCTGCGGTCGAGCTCGGCCTGCGCCACCGCACCATCGCGGTGCAGTTTGATGGCGCGCGAAAGCTCCATGCCGGTCAACGCCGAGCGCGACTGGGCGGCGACGAGATCCGCGCGAGCTTGATCGATCTGGGCCTTCGAGCTACCCGATTGAGCGAAGGCTTGCGTCACTCCGCCTTTGGCTTGACGCAAGCTGGCGTCGACCGAGTGCTGCGCCAACGTGAGCTGAGCCGTGGCCGCGGCCAGCGCCGCTTCCGCCGATTCCAAGTCGGCTTTCGACGCGTGTTGTCGCGCGCTCGCGTCGCGGTCGTCGAGTTCGACCAGCACATCCCCTGCGTTGACCGCTTGGTTGTCGTGCACTAATACGTGGAGCACTTGTCCCTGGACGCGTGGGGCGACGTTGGCCACGTGGCTTTCGACGAATGCGTCGTCCGTGGTCTCCTTGCCTTTGCCGTGCAGGTACACTGCAGCGCCGACCACCGCGGCCACGCCGATCAGCACCGGCAGCACGATTTTCGCGCGCGAACGTTTGGCCCCCGCGACCGCGGGGGGAGGAGAAGCGGGAGCGGATTCACTAGCGGACAAGGTGGCGGAGGATACGGCGGCGTTGGCCATGGGACCTACTTCGAGGGGCTTCAGGGGTCACAGACAGCACTTCTTTCGGGCCGTTCGGGAATACGGACTAGACCCTCAGAAACGAACACGTTATTCGTATGGGCGAACAATGCAGGACCTGAACGAGATCGCGATCTTCGCGCGCGTCGTGAAGGAGGAAAGCTTCACCAAGGCGGCCCGCGCGCTCGGCCTACCTAAGTCAACTGTCAGCGAACGGGTATCCCGTCTCGAAGAACGTTTGGGCGTTCGGCTCCTCGAACGCACCACTCGTCATGTACGCCCCACTGCGGCGGGCGCGGCCTACTACGAGCGCGCCGCCCGCGTGGTGGCCGAAATCGAAGAAGCGAACGCGGCCGTAACCGACATTCACCGTTCGCCCAAGGGGCTTTTGCGCATCGGCTCGCCCCTGCTCTTCGGGCACGCCTTCTTGGGCGACTTCGTGGCTGAGTTCCTGGTTGCGCACCCCGAGGTCGAGGTGGAATTGATCGTCGCCGATCGTCGCTTCGACGTGGTCGAAGAGGGGTTGGACCTCGCGGTGCACGTGATCGGGCCGATTGAAGCCTCGCTGGTCGCGCGCAAGATCGGCAGCGCCGAACGCATGTGCGTCGCGAGCCCCGCGTATCTCGCGCTGCGCGAGCCTCCGAACTCGCCCAAAGACTTGCTGAAGCATTCGTGCTTGGTCTCGAGCAACGATCGCCGCGCCACCTGGGTCTTTTCCAAAGAAGGCCGCTCCGAGTCGATCGCGATTCAGGGGCGGTATTCGGTGAACTCCGTGCAACTTGCGCTGAGCGCGGCCCTCCGCGGTGCGGGCATTGCCGTGTTGCCCGCTTTCTTCTGTGCGGAGGCGCTGCGCGCCGGGCACCTCTCGCCCGTGCTCGAAGAGTGGTCGCCGGGGCACTCCGAAATTCACGTCGTTTATCCCGGGAGCCGGCACCTTTCGGCGCGCGTGCGGCTGTTCGTCGACGCACTGATCGATCGCTTCACGCATTTACCGCCCTGGCTGCTCGGCCCCGATGGTCGCGCGTTCGTGATCGCCGATAGTGAGCCACCAGCCCAGGAGCAAGCGCCGGAATCGCCCTTGTTCTACGGGCGCCCCGTGTTCGACACGCTCGACGCAATCGGACCGATCCGCAAATTCAGCGACGGTTGAGTCTGCGCGCACTTCCCGGGCAGACTCCGGAAACCGTCCGGTAGCCGAGAGCGCGTGACGTTGCCGGCGTATGTCACCGTTCGGCACTCTCGATGTTCGACAAGACGGCTGAGCGCGCGGCCGGCAGGCACCTGCTGCTTTCGGCCACGCAGAGCCTCGGCTGGCTGGCCCTCGCCGCTACCCTCGCGGCCTGTTCGGGCTCGATCGTGAGCGATGACCCGGGTTCGAGTTGGCTCGCGCCAGCGGCCATCGCCCCTCCGCCGCCGCAAATCGTGCCTCAGTTACCCGACGCATCCGAAAACGATCGCGACGGAGATCGAATCGACGACGCGTTCCAGGCCGAGGCCGATGGCGCCGACTCACTGAGCCTCGAGGTGATCCTCAACGCACCCACGCGGCAAGCTGACTTGGATCGCTTCGTCGACCTGGGTGGCCGAGTCGAGCATGTGTTTCGCGCGGTCAGCTACGGTTGGACGGGCACGCTCCCGCGCGAACAGCTGAGCGCATTGCGCGACCAGCTCGCCGCTGATTTGCGGCTGATCGCCGCGCCCAAGGCATTGTCCTTGTTCTTGGACGAAGCCACCCGCACCGGGCGCGTACGCCCGATCTGGGCGCCGAATTTCGCTGGCGTTGCCAGCGGGTTTTCCGGCGACGCGAACATCACGATCGGAATTTTGGACACCGGGGTCGATGACACGCACGTCGATCTCGGCGAGCGCATGGTCGGCTTCACCGACTACACCGTGGACAAGCACTTGGACGCGGGCGACTCGATCGGCCACGGCACGCATGTCGCGTCGATCGCACTCGGAAGTGGCGCCGCATTCGGCATCGGCCCGGGCACGCTGCACTACACGAGTTCGGGCTCACTGAGCAACCTCGCGGCTGGTGCATTCAGCCCGGGCGTGATCCACACCCCGAACTACTTTGGCGGCACTAGCACGCTGAGCGTCAGCTCCAGCGCGACCTGGCTCGGTGGGGCTTCGACCGCGTTCTATCTTGTGACCGCACCCGATGCGAGCGGCCCCTGGAGTCAATTCGTCAGCTCGCTCGGAGCGAGCCCGCGCAGCATCGGCACGAGCAACCTGAACAGCGCCCCCGCACGTTTCAGCGGCGGGCTCACCCAAGCCAGCATGGGCACGATCGGCAACTTTGCAGTCGCCCATAGCGTGCTGAACTATCCGGCCGTGGGCGATGGCTTCGCGGCGCTCCGCGGGGTCGCGCCCAGTTGTCGCTGGTATGGCGCGAAGGTGTTCAGCGACGCGGGCGGCGGCAATTCGTCCGACCTCGGCCGGGCGCTCGACGACATGGTGCTGCTGCGCCTCGAGAAGAACATCAAAGTCCTGAACCTGAGCTTGGCCTTGAGCGGCGGTGGGGTCGACGCGGCGATCCGCGCCAAAGCCAATACGGTCGTCGATAACGGCATCGTGGTCGTGGTCGCCGCGGGCAACGATGGCCCGAGTGGCACGATCGGCGATCCGGCACGCGCGAACCAAGTGCTCACGATCGGCGCCAGCAACGACAAGAACGAGCTCACCACGTACAGCAGCAAAGGCAACGCGACGCTGGACCCGAACACGGACTACAAGCCGGACCTGTTGGCCCCGGGCGGCTCCAACTACCGCTCGATGATCCTGGCTGCGGACTCGAACACTTCCGACGCAAAATCGGGAACATTCAACGATCAAGTGCAGAACGACTACACGGCCCTCATGGGCACCTCCATGGCCAGCCCGTTCGCCGCGGGTGCAGCGGCGCTGCTGATCGACGCGCTCCAGAAATCTGGCATAGATTGGAGTTTGAATTCGAACCAACAGCCGCTCTTGGTCAAGATGCTGCTGCTGGCCTCTGCGAGCGAAACGAACGCGCCGCGTGAAGCGCCTGCCAGCGCGACGAATTCGCCGCCGCTCGGCCGCGCCGCAGCGCCCAAAGACCTTTACGAAGGCTTTGGTCTCTTGAACCCGGACGCCGCCGTCGAAGCCATCAGCCAGACCTTGCCCTCTGCTTTGACCGGCAGCGCAAGCAACATTGCCCCTGCTCGCCTCGAGTGGGAACGCCGCGTTTGGGGCCGCCAAGTCGCGCTGAGCGCTGGCTCGACCGTAGCGCTCCACTTGAGTGTGCCGAGCACGGCAGATTTCGACCTCTACTTGTACGCGGGCACTCCAGACGGGAGCGGCAATCCGCTGATCCGCGCGTCCAGCACGAACGCCGGGCTCGACCTCGACGAAGCACTCTCGTTTACGGCGTCGACCAGCGAAACTGCCTACGTTTTCGTGAAACGCATCAGCGGCGTCGGCAGCTTTTCGCTGTCTACGGAGCTCACTGAGCCAATCGCTACCGGAGGAGCCGGCGGCGGCGCGGGAGTGAGCACCGCGGGGGCGAGCGGAGCAGGTGTGGGCGATACAGCTGGTGCAGGTGCGGCCGGTGGTGCAGGCATTGGGCTAGCAGGTGCGGGCGGCGGGGCGACGAGCGGTGTTGCCGGTGCAGAGAGCACGGGGGCGGGCGGTACGGCTACGGGCGCAGCGGGTGCAGACGCCGCTCGGCCAAGTGACGGTGGCTCGAGTTTTGGCGGCAATCCGAGCGCGATCGGGGGCGCCGATTCGAACGCGAGTGCCACCGCTGCGGCCGGAGCAAGCGACGAGGCGCCAGGGCTCGATGCTGGCGGTAATGCCGGTACGCAGCCAGCGAGTGATGGGCGCAGAGCCGGCGCGAGCGATCCGAATGCGAACGAAGGAGCAGGCGAAGCGAGCGTGATTCCTGCCGCGAATCCTGCGGGCATATCCAAGCTCGATCAGCCGTCCGGCTGCGGCTGTCTGGCCGCGGGTTCCACGCCGGGCGCGAGCTCAGGACTTTGGTTGTTGGGCGCGGCCGCCCTCGCACGGGGCCGTCGTCGGCGCACTCGGTGATGGACACGGCCGGGAAGCCGTTGTTGAGCGCCACTCCGGATGCTAGCACTATGCCAGCATGGCCAAGAGTTCCGCAACCCTGACTATTCGAAACGTCCCGCTGCGGGTGGTGCGCAACCTGAAGTCGATCGCAAAACGCCGACACCGATCGATGGAGCAGGAAGTTCGTGATCTTCTAGAAGAATACGTCGGCGAGCGTGCGGCTGTTATTCGCCAAATCGAAGGCTCGTGGGAAACCCAAACGCGTCGGCCATCGGCTGCCGAGGTCGAGAAGTGGATCTCTGCAGGTAGGCGGTGAAGGCTGTCGTCGACACGAACGTGGTTGCATACTTTCTGTTGGGTACGCCGAAGTTCGTCGCCGAGGCGCGCGAGTTTTGGAATCAAGCCGATGAGCTCCTCGCGCCTGCTGTCTGGGAAGCCGAGATCGCAAACGTGATCTGGATGGCGATTCGAGCAAAGGTTGTCACCGCGCAGGACGCCACGGCAAAGCTGGCCCTCGCTGGTCGGCTCGGAATTCTTTCGATCAACAACCGCACGCTCTGGCACGGTGCGTTAGCGCGTTCCATGAGTTCCGGCGTCGCGGTGTACGACACGCTGTTCGTGGAGCTCGCGGAGCGCGAAGGCATCGCCATGGCGACGTTCGACGACAAGGTCTTGAAGGCCTATCCGGAGATCGCGAAACGTCCACGCGAGCTTCTGTGAGAAAAGCGGAGTCCCCCCACCGGACCACCGGACCGCCGTAAGCAGCGGCCACATCGAGAAAGCGCGAGCTATCGGGTAGCGAAGAGCGAGCCCGTAGTACTTCACCACGGGCGAGAGCAGGGCGGTGCAGGTCGAGACGAGGCGCGGCCCTGCTTCAACGGCTTGTTCCAGAGATGGGGATCGATCACGGGAACTGATCGACGAATGCTGACATCGCCACGCTCACCTCCTGACTCTTGAGGTCGAGCTCCGCATCGTCGACATTTGGGATTTTCAACAGGATCAGCCCGATCGCGTGCTTCATCGCCTCGAGGTCCCGTTCCGCCGTTTCTCGAACGCCGAAGAAGCGCGTGTGAAACATCCAGCCATAGATCCCGCAGGTGATTGCGAAGGGCGCGGTCCCCCCGTCCTGCTCAAGGGTAATTCGTGCGCCGAGGTCGTGTTCTTCGTCAACGAGAATCACGCCGTCCTCCGAACCGCGCGCACCGACAGTCTTCCCGTCTTCAAAAAGTCCCCAGCCCATCGCCTCGTCCAGTCTCGGTCCGCCCAACGTACCAGGCTTCAGCGGCGCGGGTCGAGCGCAGCGAGATCCGCCGGTCGAGCGCAGCGAGATCCGCGTCGGCTTCAAGCCGTTTAGTTAGCCAGAGCCTTCTACTTTCAACCACTTGCTCAGGATGACGCTCCGGTAGTTGGTGTGATCCCATTGCGCGGCCCCGACCTGTCGGTAGCCCCGTGCGCGATAGAACGCGATCAGGTGTGCGGCGTCCTCTGCGGTGTCAACCGCGACCTCCGCGGCGCCAAGCTCCCGGGCGCGACCTTCGGCCATGGCCAACAGTTGGCCACCGAGACCGTTGCGCTGGAGCTGAGGCTCGACGGCAAACTGACTCAGTACGGCGACGTCCTGGCGATCGTACCAAGCACAATATGGGGCGCGCGCTGACGGTGGAATTAGAAGGATTGTCCCAACTACCACGGCGCCCTCGAGCGCAAGATAGCACTCTCCTTTCGCTGTACGCCGACGGGTCGTGGACACATCCTGATGCGTTGCCAGGTAGCGGAACCCCATGGCTGCAAGCGGCGCGTACGCCCGATGCAAGAGATCGGTCAGCGTTTCGAGGGAGTCCCCGTCCTCGATCAGGCGGATCTCGATGCTCGTGGGAACCGTTGTCATGGAGTCGAGAGCACGGGACTTTGAACCTGTTCTGGTGCGGGATGCATGTGCACGCTTTTGGCTAATGAAGTTCAGCTGCGCGGGTCGAGCGGAGCGAGAGCCGCGTCTGCTGCAAGCCGTTTACGGGCCGCGTTCCCAGCTCCGTCGATGGGCTAGCCCGTGGCGTCGCGACTCGGTGCGCGCGCGACCCCAGCGGGGCGACCCAAGTTACTTCGGACACGCGAAACCTGGTCTTGCTGGAGCAACTCGGACGGGCAGTATGCCGACGCAGCTGGTCAAGGTCTGCGGCAAGGGGCCTCCAAATGGCGCATCAACGACACCGCACGCACAGGGTGCCGCGCTGACGCCCGCTAGCCAAGCTGGAACAGCGTTGTCGGCGAAGGCACTGCAAGGCAATGCCAGAAAGCACTCGTTGTAGGTGTTGACCTCAGCGAGGCAACGTTGAATGTCGCCTATCTCCGCTTTGGCGATGCGGCCGCGGAGCGCGTCCAAGTCGGGTTGTCGTAGTAGCCCATTGCTAGACGAGACTTCGGCCGTGCGCACTTCCTTGCAGGGGGCAGCGCGCTGAATCGAGCCATTCGTGGCAGTCGCGAATAGCGCGTCGCGATCCGGGTCTGGCTGTGCACGGCCCCCGCATGCAAACATCAGGCAAAGCCCTATAGGAGCGAGTCGCTGCACGTCGTCCGCCCAACGTAGCAGAGTTCAGGTGCCTCGGCTTTGTCGGAGCGATGCCCACGTCGGCTGCAACTCGAAGTTGGGCAGCGGCGCGCTGAGGCAACAGCTCAGTATCTGCACGCGCCGGTGGGATGAAATGCTATGTCTCCCTCCATGCGGAGAATGGGGGCGATCGCGACCCAGCATCGCAACCCGCGTGTCACGGGATTCCCGAACTTCGACGCCGAAGGCTGAGTGCGCTGCGACGCGCGGCGTGACCATCAACAAATGATCGGGGAGAGCTGTTTGGGGGCGCTCGGGCGCCAACATCGGGCGCTACTGATGCGAAGCGGGTCCGGAGTGGCGGACGTCTTGGCCTTTGACCATGAACACCACCATCTCCGCGATGTTCGTGGCGTGATCGGCGAGGCGTTCGAGCGATTTTCCGATCGAGAGCAAGCGCGTGGATTCGAAGACCACGTTCGGATTGGACATCATGCGCGGCAAGAGCTCGGGATAGAGCTGGGCGTAGTAAGCGTCCACGGTTTTGTCGCGGTCGATCACTTGGTTGGCCTTCACGGCGTCCCCTGCGACGAACGCATCCAGCGCGTCGTGGACCATGGCTTGCGCGACGTCGGCGATGCGCGGGATCGGATCGTGCGGGTTCTCACTGCGATCGACGCCCAGTTCGGCGACGCGTTCGCAGATGTTGACGCCCAGATCGCCGATCCGCTCGAGGTCCGTCACCAACTTGAGGGTGGTGGTGATGAAGCGCAAATCGGAAGCGACCGGTTGGCGGCGGGCCAAGATCTGAATCGCCGCTTCGTCGATTTCGAGCTCCAATTGATCGATCGTGCTATCGAGCTCGATCGTGCCGCGAGCGAGCAGGACGTTGCGGTCGACGTACGCGCGCATGGCGAGCGCGAGCACTTCTTCCACGTGGGCCCCCATCAGGAGCACGCGCTCGCGCAGGCTCTCTAGTTCGCTTTCGTATTCTCGATCGGTGTGCCGGCGATCCATCTCGTTCCCCTCAGCCGAAGCGGCCCGTGATGTAGTCTTCGGTGCGCTGTTCTTTGGGGCGCGTGAAGATCACGTCCGTGCGGTCATGCTCGATGAGCTTACCCAAATAGAAAAAAGCCGTAAAATTCGCGACCCGCGCTGCTTGCTGCATGTTGTGCGTCACGATCACGATCGTGTACGACTTTCTGAGCTCGTGAATCAGCTCTTCTACGCGCGCCGTGGCGATCGGATCGAGCGCGGAGCAGGGCTCATCCATGAGCAGCACCTCGGGCTCGAGCGCCAGCGAGCGGGCGATGCACAACCGTTGCTGCTGGCCGCCCGAGAGCCCAGTGCCAGCGCGACCGAGAATGTCTTTGACCTCGTCCCAGAGCGCCACGCGCTGGAGCATTTTTTCGACCACCGCGTCGGGGTCATCGGGGCGTTCACCGTTCAGGCGAAGCCCGGCCAACACGTTGTCGCGGATCGACATGGTCGGGAACGGGTTCGGCTTTTGGAAGACCATGCCCACTCGGCGGCGTACGCGCACGGCATCGACATCGCCCTGATAAATGTCCTGCTTGTCGAGCAAGACCTGACCCGTCGCGCGCGCCCCAGGGACGACCTCGTGCATGCGGTTCAAGCAGCGCACGAAGGTGGATTTGCCGCATCCGGAAGGGCCGATCACCGCGGTCACCTGCTTTTCGGCGATTTGCAGGCTAATGCCTTTCAGCACCTCGCTCTGGCCGAAGTAAGCATGCAGGTCGTCCGTGCGCATCTTGGGCACGAGCGTGCTCACCGACACTTCATCCCAGCGCGATCGGCTGTCATCGCCGGAGGATCCCTCGCCGCGCGCGCTCTTCCTCGTGGCCGGTTTCGAAATCCTGCTCTGCGATCCAATGGTCATCGTACACCCACGCGGTTTCGCACCAACAGGCGTGCCGAGACATTCAGCAACAAGACCAACAGCAGCAGCACCAACGCCGCGGCCCACGCTTGGCGATGCCACTCCTCGTACGGAGACACCGCGTAGTTGTAGATGATCACCGGCAAAGAAGCGGTAGGTTCGTTCAACCCACTGCTCCAAAATGGATTGCTGAAGGCGGTGAACAAGAGCGGCGCGGTCTCGCCCGCGACGCGCGCCACGGCCAGCATCACACCCGTGGCGATACCGGGCGCGGCCGTACGCAACATCACGCGCAGCGTGGCTCGCCACTTGGGCAGACCCAGCCCGAGCGCCGCCTCGCGCAGCGACTCCGGCACCAGCTTGAGCAGCTCTTCGGTCGTGCGCGTCACGGTGGGCAGCATCAGCACACCCAGCGCGACGCCCCCTGCGAAGGCCGAAAAGTGCTTGGCTCGCAGCACGACCAGCGAATACACGAAGATGCCCACGGTGATCGAGGGCACGCCGGACATGACGTCGGCGCTGAAGCGCACCAATTTGCCAAAGCGAGAATCGCCGAATTCGGCCAGATACACCCCCGCCAGCACGCCCGGCGGGATCCCGAACACGCAGGCCAAGAATAGCAACTTGAAGCTGCCGGCGAGCGCGTTGGCCATGCCGCCACCAGCCTCGCCCACTGGCTTCGGCAGCTCGCTGAAGAACTCCCAATTGATGCCGCCGATACCGCGTGAGGTCACGTAGTAGAGCACGCTGACCAGCGGTACGAGCGCGATCACGGTCGCGGCCACGCACGCGGAACGCACGAAGATATCGCTGAATTTTCGGCGCGCATAGCGGCTGAACATCACAGGCTCCCACCCACTGGCACGTGCCCAACGCGCCAAACCAAGAGCCGCGCCACGATGTTGAGCAGCACCGTAACTACGAACAAGAGCAGCCCGACCTCGGCCAGCGCGGACAAATACAAGCTGCCCGTGGCTTCGCTGAACTCATTGGCGATCACGCTGGCCATCGTGTACGAGGGCGCGAACAGCGACGTGCTGATCTCGCTACGATTGCCGATCACCATGGTGATGGCCATCGTTTCGCCCAACGCTCGACCCAAACCGAGGATGGTGGCGCCCACCAAACCGGAGCGCGCGTAGGGTAGGACCGCGACACGCACCGCTTCCCAGGGCGTGGCACCGAGGCCGAGCGCGCCCTCGCGCAGCGCGCTCGGAACCGCGCGCAGCACTTCACGGCTGACCGAGGAGATCGTGGGCGTGATCATGATGGCCAGGATGATACCGCCCGCCAACATGCCGAAGCCGCGCTGTTGGCCCTGGAAAAACGGCAAAAAGCCGAGGGCTTGGGCCAAGAACGGCTCGACCGTCGTGCGCAGCCAAGGGGCGAGCACGAAGATCCCCCACAGGCCGTAGACTACGCTCGGCACGGCCGCCAACAGCTCCACCAAAAACCCTACCGGCTCACGCAGCCAGGCGGGCGCCAGCTCGGAAAGGAAGATCGCGACGCCGAGCGAGATCGGCACGGCAAAGCAGAGCGCGAGCAGTGACGAGGCGATCGTGCCGAAGATGAACGGCAATGCGCCGTACACGTCGCGCGCGGGATCCCAGACCTGCGCGCTGATGAACCCCAGACCGAACTTGCTCAAGGACTCCGCAGAGCCGTGGACCATGGCGATGGCCATGGCCGCTAGCGCGACGATCAGCAGCGTTGCCAGCAAGGCGGTCACCCGACGAAAAGCAAAGTCGCCCCAATTCACTTCGCTGCCGAAGCGCGTCAATATCTTCGAACGCGGCCGGATCAGCGGCGAAATTTCGTGGCCCACGGACATCGCAGATCAGGCTCCCGAGAGGAGCTTCTTGTCACCGGAGCGCAGCTCCTTGAGGCGGCCCTCGACCTTGCTCAAAACCTTTGCGGGGATGGGCGCGTAGTCCAAATCCTTGGCGAACTTTTGACCGTCGTGCAGGCCCCACCACACGTATTTGGCCAGAGCTTCACCCTTGACCGCGTCCTTTGCGTCTTCGTACAAGAGCAGGTAGCTGTAGCTGGTGATCGGATAAACGGCTTCCCCGTCCGCGTTGGAGAGCGAGACGAACAGCTCTTCGGGCACTTCCACTGCATCCGCGGCGGCCGACATGGCTTCGATCGTGGGCGCCACGAACTTGCCGGCCTTGTTCTTCAGCTCGGCCATTGGCAGCTTGTTCTGCGAGGCGTACGCGCGTTCGATATAGCCGATCGTGTAGGGGGTGGTTTTGAGCTGACCAGTGACGCCTTCGTTGCCTTTGGCGCCCAGCCCCGTGGGCCATTTCACGACCTTGCCGACGCCGACCTTTTCTTTCCAATCGCCGCTGATCTTGCCCAAGTAGCCGGTGAAGACTGCGGTCGTACCGCTGCCATCCGTGCGATACACGACCGAGATGTCTTTCGCGGGCAACTTGAGATCAAGGTTGTCGGCTTTGATCTTGGCGTCGTTCCAAGTCGTGATCTTGCCAGCGTAAATACCGACGAGCACTTCCGGGGTGAGCTTCAGCGTGCTCTTCACTTCGGGTAAATTGTAGGCGATCACGACCGCGCCGATCGTCGCGGGGATGTGGAACAGCTTGGCCGGTGCTTGCTTCGCCTCGTCCTCGCTCATCGGCGCGTCGGTCGCGCCGAAGTCGACCGTGTTGGCCGTGATCTGCCGAATACCACCGCCGGAGCCGATCGACTGGTAGTTGATCTTCACGTTCGGATTGAGCTTGTTGTACTCGGAGATCCACTTCGAATAGAGCGGATACGGGAAGGTGGCGCCCGCGCCGGTCAGGCTGATGGCCTCGTCCTTCTTCACTTCCGGCGCGGCCTCGGACGCCACGGGCGCAGGGGCAGCCTGGTTTCCTTTGCAGGCAACCAAGGTGAGAAACAGACCAACGAGCAGAGCCCTACGCGCAAACATGGCGGTTTCTCACTACCAGGCAGGCGCCCCCTGTGCGCTACGCGCGAGCAACAGATTCGTGACAGTTGTGTAGCGCGAGCCGTCACGCCTCCGGAAACATCTGCTTAAACCAATGAAATAATTGGCATTTCTCCGACGTGGCCGGCGTCACACAAACGCCGCGTTTCAAAAAACGCCACTGACATTGAGCATGCCGCCGTTCTCGCTGGCGTACGAACGGAGCGGGCTGAAGCCCACCCAGATCCGGCGTTGCTTGATGTCGTCCGTGCGGTGCAAGTGCGGCACCACCAAGCCCATGCCGGCGCCCGCGATGCTGCCCGCAATCACGTCCGTGGGAAAATGCTGACCGGCGCGGACGCGCTCGATGGAAACGAAGGTGGTCAAGCCGACGCCAGCGAGCAACGTGATCCAAGGCCGCGCCGTGTGCGGCGAGCGCGCGAAAGCCAGGTACGTCGCCGTCGCGCTGATCGTCGAAGTGATCGCCGCGTGTCCCGAGAAAAACGAAAGCGCGCTATCGGTGCTGGTGTTCGAGTAGTCCTCGCCCTTGTGCGCATTGGCCTCGATGTAAGCGATCGGTCGGGGGCGACGCACCGCCATCTTGACGACGTTGGTCATGGCCACGGTGAACGAGAGCGCCTCGGCGTACATGAAAGCGTCGGCAATGCCGGTTTGCACGCTCTTCTCACGCACGCCGCTCAAGATCGGATCGAGCACCGCGTAAGCGACGGCGACTCCAAGTCCGATCGTCGAACGACCACCGGCCTTTGGATCGGGGGTTTGAGTGACCGCGCCGCGATCGATTCCGATCAGCTTCGAGGTGTCGAAGTTCGGATCGATCTGCTGCGGGCGAATCTCCCCGGTCGAGTTGACCAGTTCGAGCGTGCCCGCGAAGCCGAGCGAGACGGCGATCATTGCGCTGTCGGCGACGGGATCGATGTCGAACGTGGTGCGCCCTGCCGGTGCCGGTGCCGACTGCTTCGGATCGAGCGAGACCTGACGCTGGGGCGCCTTGCTGGGCACGACTTCGGCTTTGCTCGAGGCGGCCCCGGGGGGCGCTACGTTGGCGGGCGTTTCCGGCTCCGTCGCTTCGACTTTGGCGGGCGCCTCGCCGGCGGCCGCTTTCGGCTCGGGTGGCTCTTCCGCGTGGGCCGTTCGGGGCGCGAGAGCCAGCGCGCCGAGGGCGAAGGTGAGGGCGAGTGCGCGGCCGCGGGCAGTCGGCATTTCGACAGCAAATTCGCTGCTTCAGCGGTGCCATGTCAACGGTGACTTTTGCCCCTCGTGGCTCGCTCTCGATTCGGATTTCGTTTGAAGGTAGTGCCGCATCCGGAGAACTAGAAATGGATGGACTAGACCGCCAGATGAGAAGTAGCGGGTGAAGACCTTCCTGGGCACCGGAGAACTGGCAATCCGTGACTGAAGCGCGCTGGCTACCACTGCTCATTGCCATTTTTGGCGGGTCGCTGTGTAAGCTCGCCCGAGGGCAACCCGGCTTGCCTTGTCGGGGTCCCGAAGTAACCCTCGTAGTGCCGGACGCGGAGCACGACCAATGGCAAACCCTGCGTTCCAAACTGAGCGACCATTTGCGGACTTTGCCGGATCTCGACCGCTGCGCGCAGCTCACCCTGCACGTCCGCGGCGCTAATCTTGTGGTCGAAGTGCACGCGAGCGACGGCAGGGTTGCGGCGCGCACGGTGACGAGCGAAGCGGAGGTCATGCGGGTGAGCGAGGCCTTGCTGACGCTCCCCCCTCAGGCGGCCAAGTTACCGACGGCCGTCACTCCCGCTGCTGAGCCGCTGTTACAGGCGCGAGAGCTGCCAGATCCGCCAGACCCGCGACCGGCCACGCGCGAGCCTGCGCCACGCGTGGAACTCGGAGTCGGCGTTGCGGCTCGATTGGGCGGGTCACCGCTGTTCGTCGCAGGAGGCATTGCAGGCTTCGCCGACGTGGCAATCGCACCCTGGCTGCTCGGGGTGTCGGCGCGCTGGGAGATCACCACCGGCTTGCTCAACGAACCCACGCTGATGGACTACTACCTGATGTCGACCGCCGTGGGCGTGCACGTCGGACGCCACTTCGAACTGGAGAGCACTTCGCTGGATCTGCTGCTAGGACCAAACTTAGTGTTCGAAGCGCAAGACGCGGACGACGGCAACCAGGACATCGGTGGTTCCGCGGCTGACGTGCGGGTCGATCTAGGAGCGCGATTATCGGGACCGAAACGCTCCCGCTGGCGCGCGTTCGGCAGCACCGATCTGGAGCTATCTCCGGCGCGCCTAGCCAAGGATCGTTACGCGCATCCCGGCTTGCCCGCGCTGCCTTCGTTCAGCTGGGGATTCGTATTGGGCGTCTCGTGGAGCGGCACATGAGCGCGCCCGCAAAGAGTGTGCAACCGAGCGGGGCCGCCATCAGCGACCAGGCCGCCTTGCTCGAATTGAGCCAGGGCCAGATCGGTGCCTTGGGCCTGCTCTACGACCGCTACAGTGAAGCGGTGTACGAGTTCGTACGCCGCGCCGCCAACGACCAAAGCGACGTCGACGACATCGTGCAGGCCACGTTCCTCAGCGCCGCGAAAACCGTCGCCAGCCACGATGGCAAGCAGACCTGTCACACGTGGTTGGTCGGTATCGCGGGGCGGATCTTGTATCGACGGAAGCGCGGACTTTCGCGCTGGATGCGAGCCTTGCGTGAGCTCTCGATCCGAGACTCGGAAAAGTACGCCGATCCTCACCGCGAACTTTCGGCGCGGGATGAAATGCAGCGCCTATCGTCGGCGCTGGCCAAACTCAGCGAGCCAAAGCGGGTCGTGCTGCTCTTGGCAGAAGCAGAGGAGCAATCTTGTGAAGAGATCGCGCGCGCGTTGCAAGTGCCCGTCGGCACGGTTTGGACTCGGCTGCACCATGCTCGCCGTGAGCTGAAGCGCTTGCTGGAACACTCGGGGCAGCCATGACTGAAAACCCGTGTCAGCGCCTGTGGCAGGTGGAAGCAGCGCGCGACGGGCGGCTCACGGGCAATGATTTGCTCAGTGCACTGCGACATCGCGCGGAGTGTGCGGAGTGCAAGCAAGTGGCGCACACGCTCGAAGAGCTCGGCAGAAGCCTGAAAGCGCTGCCCGTTCAGCCCACGGATCAGCTCGCCCGGAAGCGGTCCCGGCAAGCACTGCTGAGTGCTTGGAATGAGCAGCTCCTGGCGGAGCCGCGGGCGAAGGCAAGGCCGCGGGTTTCGTTGATGGCAGCGTTCTCGGTCATCGTTGGCGTGGCATTCGCAATCGGCTATCCACGCACGCGCTCGGCCTCTCGGACCTCCGAACCTACCGTCCTTCGGCAGCCCGCTCGGGTCGTCGAGCCGAGCGCCAGTGAGCCAGCCCGAGTCGATCCCAGTCCGCCGTCCGCGACGCAACGCCCAGCAACGGACGCTCAACCCGCGAAAGCCAGACCGAGACCGAGCGCGCCAACCGTGAAGGGCCCAAGCGAGCGTGCCAAGCGAGCGCCTAGCGCAGTGGAGCCCGAGCGAAACAGCGCCGAAGACGACGCCTACCTGCAGATCGTTTATTTGCTTCGGAGTGGGCACGAGCCCGAGGCACGCGCTAAGGCGTCCCAGTACCTGGCTCGGTTTCCGCTGGGCTTTCGGCGGCTAGAAGTCGAAAAGATCGCCGCTCAAAGCCAGTGAAGCATCTGCTACGCAGCGCCTTGGCCGCGCGTGCAGGCTCGTGCCGAAAGCGAACCGCAGCGGCTCTGAACGAACCGCTGCGGACAGCGTGAGACTCGTGTGATCGGCGCGTTACTCTGCGCTAATCAGAACGCCGCCTGCGCCGCGATGATCACTTCACCGCGGTTGTTTTGATCCGGGAACACGAACTTGGACCACGACGCTTGCAGCTTGGCGTTGTCCCCGCGCAGGTAGTAGTTCAGACCGAGCTCGTAGGACATCATCTCGTCGGCGAAGGGCGCCGCGCTGCCGCGTTGCTTGGGATCGCCGGGCAGGTCCTTCGTCACGTCGGAATCGAAACGGCCAATGCGGAACAGCGGCTGGATCTTCTCGGCAATCGTGTAGCCGACCGTGGCGTAGAAGCCCGCTGATTCGGTGCGAGCCGTGGCCTGACCGGTCGCGCCGTCCCAACCGTGGATGTACTCGGCCTGCAGCAGCACGTTGGCCAAATCCAACTTGAAGTCGGCTTCGACGCGGTCCTTGGTGGGCGAGGTATCGCGGCTGGTCACGCCGGTGTACGCCGCGCCGCCGATCATGATGCCGTCGATCGGGTAGACCTCGACGCGCAACGCGAGGTCCTTCTGGGTGTTGCTGTCGATCTTATTTTGACCCTCGCCGTTGAAGAGTGCGGCTTGGTAGTAGAAATGCTTGCCGAGCTTCTTGTCGAGTTTGATACCCAGATCACGCTGATCACCGAAGCGGCGAGAGACGACCGAGCGTTCAGGGAACAGCAGCTTGGAGGCACTGTTGTAGCCTTCGTAGCTGATTGGGATCTTGAATTGACCGACCGTGAAGTCCGCGTAGTCGGACATGAAGGTCAGCATGTAATCCTGCAGGATGGTGACCGTGCCCTGATTGTTCGCCGACACGCTGCCGCCGCCGCCGCCGCTCACGCTGAGCGTGCCCTTGTTGTTGTCGAGCACGCGCGCCGGGTCGATCATCACGTTGAAGCCGAAGAGCTTGGGGATGATCTCGCCCTTCACGCGCAACTCGGTGCGGCGAATGCGCAGGGTCGTCTGGGTGTCACCGCCCTGATTGGCGCCGAAGGCCCAAAACTGCAGGGTCGCACCGGGCTGCCACCAGCCATCCTTGAGGATGCCGAGCTTGGTCGCCAGCGGGAGCTCCGGCACCGCGGGCGGCAGAACCTCCGCTGGCGGGGGGAGGGGCGCGGGAGCGGGCGTGGTCACATCGATGACCGGAGCAGGCGCGGCCGCCGTTACCGGCGCGTCAGGCGCTGCTGCTGGAGCAACAGCCGGCGCGGGAGCAGGCGCAACGGGAGCTGGTGCCGGAGCTTGCGCGAAAGCCGCAGAACTGGCCAGTAGCAGCACGGGAGCAGCGGAGAGCAGAGAGAGCTTCATTGGGTGTGTTCCTTCCGGGCGTCAGATAGTCCGGTAAGCGTGACGATCAGGTGACGTGTAAGTGAAATGCTCGAAATAGCTGGCGACTCAGTAGCGCGAAGTTTGACGATTCGATGAACGCTAGCGTCGTAAAGACACACTGCGTCCCACCATTCGGGGCCTCGCCATTCACCAACCCGGCCGCCTCCGTGCTCCAGTCGCGAACCGTTGTCAATGGACATGTCTGGGTGTGCGTGAACCCGCCAAACACCGCCTTTCGGCCAGATTTCGTGGCGCGTTCTGCCACATTGTCTGGACTTTTCCGCGGAAGTAGCGTCCGTCAGTGCTCGGCGAAACTTCTCAGGATCAGAAACTGCTCGCGCAACGCGTGATGATTGCAGTGGTTGCCCCCATCGGGCTGCTCTTGGTGGTGGGTCTGATCTTGGCGTTTCAAATCGTCAAACTCACGGACACTGCGCACTGGGTCGATCACACCGACGAAGTGATGGGCCGCGTGAGCGAGATCCAAACGCAAATCGTCGATCAAGAGACCGGGATTCGCGGCTATCTGCTGAGTGGCGAGCGCGAATTTTTGGCCCCTTACGAGCGGGCGCAACCATTGCCGATGTTCCAAGCCGTGCACGGCTTGGTGGCAGACAACGCACCGCAGCAGGTGCGGATCGACTCGGCGCGGGCTCGCTACGAAGCGTGGCTCAAGATGTCGGAGCCGATTGTGCTGGCTCAGGACCCGTCACCCTATCGGACCAGCGAAGCGTTGCTCGAGCGCAAGCGGCGCATGGACTCGATCCGAGAGTCTCTCCAGAACGTGCTCTTGATCGAGCAGGGGCTACGCGTCGAACGCGCAGCGGCGTACGCCGAGAGCAATCGGCTGATGACGTTCTTCGGCCTCCCGCTCTTGCTGGCATTGGCGCTGTCTTTGGCCTTCCTCTCTCGCCGCCAGCTGGGCGCTGTTTCGACGACTTACCGGGGGCTCCTGGAAGGGGAGCAGGTCGCGCGGGCGGCGGTCGAGACTCAAAACTGGATCCGCACCCAGCACATGTTGGTCTCCGAAGCCGTACAGGGCGATCCGCCGCCCGACGAGCTCGGTCGTCGCGCCTTGGACGTGCTGTGCGTGCAAATCGGCGCGGTCGCGGGTTCGTTCTTCGTGGCTCAAGGGGGTGGCTTCCGCCGCTACGCCAACTTCGGGCTGAGCGGTAACGCGAGCGAGTGGTTCGGACCCGGCGAGGGTCTGGTCGGGCGCGCAGCGCAGGCCAAGGGCTTGCTGCACGTGAAGGACGTGCCCGCCGATTTCGTCAAGGTGCGTTCGGGTTCCGGTGAGCGAGTGCCGGCAGAGCTGCTCTTGTTGCCGGCGTGCTTGGAGGGCGACGCGCTGGCGGTGCTCGAGTTCGCGTTCTTCTCGCCAGTACCCGCGCGCGCACTCGAGCTGCTAGCGCGCGTGGCCGAGACGATCGCCGTCGCGCTGCGCTCGGTGCAGCAGAAAGAGCGGCTGGCCGATCTGTTGGAAGAAGCCCAACGCCAGGGTGAGGAGTTGCAGACTCAGCAAGAGGAGCTGCGCGTGGCCAACGAAGAGCTGCACCAGCAAGGCGATGTGCTGCGCACGGCCCACGCTCAACTCGAAGAGGGCAGAGAAGAGCTCGAGACCACCAACGCCAACTTGGCCATGCAGCGCGATGCCCTCGAAAAAGCCCAGCTCGCCCTCGCGCAGAAGATGGCCGAGCTGGAACGCGCCAGCCGCTACAAGTCCGAATTCTTGGCCAACATGTCGCACGAGCTGCGCACGCCGCTCAATAGCTCCCTGATCCTCGCCAAGCTCTTGGCCGACAACAAGCCTGGCAATCTGAGCGAAGAGCAGATCAAGTTCGCGTCCACGATCTACTCGGCTGGCAACGATCTGTTGGCCTTGATCAACGACATCCTCGACCTGTCGAAGATCGAAGCGGGCAAGGTGGAGCTGCGTGCCGAGTCGGTCACGCTCGCGCGCTTGATAGACCCGTTGGCCCGCATGTTCGAGCCCGTCGCCAAGCAGAAGAGCTTGACCCTTTCATTGTCACTCGGTGATTCGAAGGCAAGCCTCGAAACCGACGCCCAGCGCGTGCAACAGATTTTGAAGAATCTGCTGTCCAATGCCTTCAAGTTCACCGAACGAGGTGGCGTCTCGTTGACGGTCACGGCCAACGACGAGAGCTACTCTTTCGCCGTGCGGGACACGGGGATCGGCATCGCCAAAAATCACCACGCCGCCATTTTCGAGGCATTTCAACAGGCGGACGGCACGACCAATCGCCGCTTCGGCGGCACTGGGCTCGGGCTTTCCATCTCGCGCGACTTGGCGCGAATGTTGGGGGGCGATCTGCGCGTCGAAAGCGAGCTCGGCCAAGGCAGCTGCTTCACCCTGACCTTACCCAAGGCTTTTACACCTGGTCAGGTGACGCCGAAGCACCCGGCTCAGGATGTGCCAAGTGACTCGAGGCAGCTGGTTGGTCCGCTGCCAGAGCCGACACCGACGCCGCCCGACGCCGGCCCAGCGGAGACCCCGGCATTTCCCGACGACCGCGATCACATCGATCCTCAGCGTCGCCTGCTGTTGATCATCGAAGACGACGTGGCATTCGCGGACATTTTGGCCAGCTTGGCGCGCGAGCTTTCGTTTCAGTTCCTGGTCGCACACAGCGCGGAGGAAGGCGTGCGCTTGGCGCTGCAATTCGTGCCCGCGGCCATCATTTTGGACGTCAATTTGCCCGATCGTCTGGGGCTGACCGTGCTCGACCGTTTGAAGCAGAACGGCAGCACCCGGCACATTCCCGTACACGTGATGTCGGTCGAAGACTATTCGCGGATGGCGCTGTCCATGGGCGCCGCCGGATACCTGCTCAAGCCGATTCAACGCGAGGATCTGGTGAGTGTCTTCACGGATATGAAGGAGCGCCTGACGCGCCTGCGCCGGCTGTTGATCGTCGAAGACGACGCGGTTCAACGCGAAGCCGTCACGCAACTGCTGAGCAACCAGGGCATCGAGATCGTGGCCGTGGCGACCGTGGCTGAGGCGCGGCAGCAGTTGGCGGCCGGCTCGTTCGACTGCGTGGTCACCGATCTGTCTTTGCCCGATGCGTCCGGTTACGACCTGCTCGAGAGCATGGCAAACGACGAAGCCTACGCCTTCCCGCCGGTGATCGTGTACACCGGGCGCTCGCTCACCGCCGACGAAGAGCAGCGGCTACGCCGGTTTTCCAGCTCGATTATCGTCAAAGGCGCGCGCTCGCCGGAGCGACTACTCGACGAGGTCTCGCTGTTTTTGCACCAAGTGGAGGCAACGCTGCCCATCGATCGCCAGCGCATGCTGCGTCAGGCCCGCGACCGCGAGGCGGCCTTCGATGGCCGCAAGATTTTGTTGGCTGAAGACGACGTGCGCAACATCTTCGCACTCAGCAGCATTCTCGAGCCCAAGGGCGCGAAGTTGTACATCGCCCGAAACGGCCGAGAGGCAATCGAGCACTTGCAGCGCACGCCCGACATCGATCTGGTGCTGATGGACATCATGATGCCGGAGTTGGATGGTCTGGAGGCCACACGCCAGATCCGCCGCAGCGGCGCGCCATACAGCAAGGTGCCGATCATCGCTCTGACCGCCAAGGCCATGAGCGACGACCGGGAGCTGTGCATCAAAGCCGGGGCCAACGACTACGTGGCCAAGCCCCTGAACGTCGAGATCTTGCTGTCGCTGGTGCGAGTATGGCTGCACAAGCAGTAGGCGCCCAAATGCCGGAAGATATCGAAATTCGCTTGCTGCTCGACGCCATTTATCTGCGTTATCACTACGATTTTCGCAGCTATTCAGCGGCTTCCATCAAGCGCCGCTTGGCGGCCGCCAAAACGCAGTTGAACGCGGAAACGCTGTCGGCCTTGCAAGAGAGGGTGCTCCGCGAGCCGCAAGTGTTCACCCGCCTCTTGCAGTTCTTGACCGTGGGCGTGAGCGACATGTTTCGCGATCCGAGCTTCTTTCGCGTGCTGCGCGAGAAAGTCGTGCCCGAGCTCCGCACCTATCCTTCGATCCGCATCTGGATCGCCGGCTGCAGCACCGGTGAAGAGCTGTATTCGTTCGCGATTCTACTGCGTGAAGAAGGCTTGCTGGATCGCACTACGTTGTACGCGACCGACATCAATCCGGAGGCGCTGCGCAAGGCCGAACAGGGCCTCTATCCGATCGATCGCTTGCAAGCCTTCACCGAAAATCATCAACTCTCGGGCAGCAAGTGCTCGCTCTCGGAGTACTACACGGCCGCGTATGGCTCGGCCGCATTCGATCGAACATTGCGGAAAAATGTGGTCTTTTCCGACCACAGCCTGGCGACCGACAGCGTGTTCGCGGAGGTGCAGTTGGTTTCCTGCCGCAACGTGTTGATCTACTTCGACCGCTCGCTCCAGGATCGCGCGCTCGGCCTGATGAAAGATTCGCTGTGCCGGCGCGGGTTTCTCGGCTTGGGCTCGAAAGAGAGCCTGATGTTCTCCGCACACGTCGGCTCGTTCCGTGATTTCGTCGCCAGCGAGAGGTGGTTTCAGCGATGCTGAGCCGAGATCTGGAGCAGCAACTGCTGGCCAGTGAAGCGCTGGTCATCGGTGCATCCGCAGGCGCGATCGAGGCGCTGAACCGGCTCTTGCCCGCGGTGCCCGAAGCGGCGCGTATTCCGGTGGTGGTCGTCGTGCATCTGCCGCCCAATCGGCCCAGCTTACTACCGGAAGTCTTTGCCTCGCGTTGCGCCGCCCTTGTGCGCGAACCCGAGGACAAGCAGCCGATCACCCCCGGTAGCATCTGGTTCGCTCCTTCGAACTATCATCTCTTGCTCGAAGCCGATCGCAGCTTTGCTTTCTCCACGGATCTGCCGGTGAACTTTTCACGTCCGTCGATCGACGTGTTGTTCGAGTCCGCCGCCGATGTCTTCGCGGATCGCCTGTGCTGCATCGTGCTGACGGGCGCGAACGACGACGGCGCGCGGGGCGCGAGCATGATTCGCGAAAGAGGCGGTCTGGTGATCGTACAAAACCCCGACTCGGCCGAGGCCAAAGAGATGCCGAACTCCGCGATCGCCCGCGCAAACCCACAAATTGTCGCCACCTTGCCCGAAATCGCGGACTTGATTCGGCTGGCGACACGAGCGGCTCCATGAACAAACCTCGCCCTCCCGTGAAATTCCTGCTCGTCGACGATCTCGACGAGAATTTGCTCGTGCTCGAAGCCCTGCTGCGGCGTGAAGGCCTCGAGTTGCTCAAGGCGCGCTCCGGACGCGAAGCGCTGGAGCTGATGCTCGAGCACGAGTTTGCGCTAGCGCTGATCGACGTCCAAATGCCAGAGATGGACGGCTTCGAGCTGGCCGAGCTGATGCGCGGGGCCGAGCGCACTCGGCACGTGCCGATCATCTTCGTGACCGCTGGCATGCAAGAGCGCCACCGCGTGTTCAAGGGCTACGACGCGGGCGCGGTAGACTTCTTGTTCAAGCCGCTCGAGCCCCAGATCTTGCGCCACAAAACCGAGACCTTCTTCCAACTTCACCGCCAGAGACAAGATCTAGCGGAGACTTTGCGCCTGAACGAAGAGCTGATGGCCGTCGTGGGGCACGATCTGCGAAACCCGCTGAACGTGGTGCTGATGACGACGTCACTTTTGGCGGACTCGACGGACCCCCACCTGAAAAAGTGCGTGGATCGCCTGCAGTCCAGCGGCACCCGCATGCTGCACATCATCGAAGAGTTGTTCGATTTGTCGCGCGCGCGACTGGGCGGCGGAATTCCGATCGAGCGCCGGCCGCTCGATCTCGAAGCGGTGACTCGAAAGACGGTCGCCGAATTCGAGGCCACGAACCCGAGCCGTCAAATCGACGTCGTGGTGTCGGGTGACATGCGTGGAGATTGGGACGTGGGGCGGCTCGGTCAGGTGCTCTCCAACCTGATCGGCAACGCACTCCGCCACGGCTCGGTGACCGTGCCGATCACCGTCACGCTCACCGGCAGCGAAAAGGAAGTGCTCGCTTCCGTGCACAACGGTGGCTTCATTGCCGCGGATTTGATGCCGCGCTTATTCGAACCCTTTCAGTCCGGCGTGGGCCGCCGAACGCGCGCGGAGGGCCTCGGGCTCGGTCTGTACATCGTGCAGCAGATCGTCCATGCGCACGGTGGTGATGTGCAAGTCAGCTCGTCGCCGGAAGAGGGCACGCGGTTCGAAGTGCGGCTGCCGCGTCGCTGAGCCGAGAGTTCACTCGAGACCCACGGCGGCCACCGCAGTTCTCCCAGAACTGCTTTGATTCGCCGTGGTCGTGCGCGCGGGGGCCGATTCCGACGCCTCGCGCCCCGACTCCGCGTAGCAGCCGAGTGTCACGGCCAATGCAAAAAACGCGAGCGTGGCCCAGTCACCCGTATTCAACTGCAGCTTCATTGCGGCTCTGCCTCGTCGCTCGATCTTCCCTCGGCCCCGCCGCTGGTCAACGGAGCCGTACCTCGAGGAGCGAGAGTTCACCTGGCTGTCACCGCACGCGCACGCGCTGAGCACGGCGGGTCTGCTACGCAGCAGGCCGCCTCCTTCGAGAAAACCATGAAGCAACGTGTTCGCTCTGCGGGTCAGTGGCTCGGTATCTCGTGCCTGATCTTCTTGGGCTGCACCAAGCTGGAAGATCCCAACCAATGGTTCGGGGCGGCGGTGGGCGGCAGTGGCGGTGAACTCTTTGCAGGGAGCGCAGGTCGCGGCGGCGAAAGTGGTGCCGCGCAGGGCGGCGCCCACACCAGCGCTGGTTCGAGCGTGGGCGGGGCGCACGCTGCGGCTGGCAGTGGCCTACTGGGACCTGATGGCAGCGCGGGGGACGCGGGCGCGGGCAGTGTCAGCTGCGACGACGCAGACGGCTTCCAAGGCCTCGGCTGCTATCGCTGCGCGCCGACAGAGATCGTGACTTTGGAGAACGCGTGCACCACGGCCACCTGCACCCGTTTCGACGACTCGAAACGGCTCACGTTGCTCGGCAAAGACGGCAAGCTGCCGCCCCTGCCGAGCCCGGCGTCAGGCACTGGCGGAGCAAGCGCGGGAGGCAGCGCGGGTAGTGTCGGCGCTAGCGGCGGCGGCAGTGCCGGCAGCAGCAGCGGGGGCGCGGGCGGCACTGCGAGCACGAACACCGGAGGCAGCGGCAAATCTTGCGCGGACTTGGCGAGTCACGGCACCGTCGTCTACATCACGGGCTCTTCTGCGGCGAGCCCCTTCCTGCAGCAGATCGCCCAGCAGCTCGTGGCGCAAAACGTGTACATCGTCTACGAATCCACGGGCTCGTGCGTTGGCGTGGACGCGGTGCTCAACGGCACGGCCATGACCACTGGTCCAACCGCTCCGGCGCTCACGGCGACCTACTGGGACTCGGCCGCCAGCACGGGCGTCGCGTGTGATCTGCCCGCCGAGGGCGTCACAGCCGACATTGGCGCGTCGGATGTGTTTGCGCAGTCCTGCGCGGGTTTCGAGTTTGCGAACCTGGATGCGTTGCAGGTGCGCGACGCGCACGGCCCCATCCAGACCATGACCTTCGCCGTGCCGACGAACTCGCCATACTCGGAAATCAGCGCGGAAGCGGCTTATTTCGCGTTTGGCTTCGGCGAAAACGGAGGCCTGCGCGATCCGAGCGGCACGGTCGCCATTTGGGCCGACGAAAATTATCTCTTCAAACGCAGCGCGACTTCCGGAACGCAAGCCATGCTCGCGGCAGCCATCGGCGTGCCCGCGGCCGCTTGGAAGGGCAAAGCGCACAAGGCTTCGAGTGATGTCGCAGCGTCGATTCAAGCTGCAGGTCAGAAACAAGAGACCGCCAACGCGGCGCTCGGGATCTTGGCCGCGGATTACATCGACACCAAGAACCTGCGCGCACAAATTCGCGTGCTGGCATTCCAAGATACGGCCCAGCATTGCGCGCTATTCCCAGATTCGAGCAGCACCGCCCGCGACAAGCTCAACGTGCGCGATGGGCACTACCCGATTTGGGGACCGCTGCATCTGCTCCTGCGGGTAGACGGACAAGGCAAGCCGTTGAACGCTGCCAACCGTCAGGCGGTGACGGACATCATCGGCTATCTATCAGGGACGAAAGCATTGCCGAACCAAGTGCAGCTGCTCGATTTGTACGCACAGAGCGGTTTGGTACCGGAATGCGCGATGCACGTCACCCGCAGCAAAGACGGGGGCAACATCTTCCCCTATCAGCCGACCAGCCCGTGTTCGTGCTTGTTCGATTACAAAGCCACGGGCTCGACCAATTGCAGCAAATGCGCAGTGCAAGGCGATTGCGCCAACGGAGAAACGTGTTCTCGAGGCTACTGCGAACGCTGAGCCCTGCTTATCGAAGCAGTGCCGAGATGCGTCACCCGCACGAGTGCCACACAAACGTTGCCGCGAATTCTTGCGTCCTTGTCCCAACGTCGACACGAAAATCATAGCTTCACCCCGTGCCGTCTTCTTCGCAACGCGCCTCGTTTCCGGTCACCGACGAAGCTCCCCCGCGCGGCGAGCTCACGCCGGTCGTGCCGAGCTTCAGTGGAGTGGCTGCCCACAGCGCCGCGCCAGAGCAGCTCGACTCGCTCGAGCGGTACAAGCTATTGGCGCGGCTCGGTCAGGGCGGAATGGCAGAGGTTTACTTGGCCGCCTGGGAGGTTGCGCCGTTCGTGCATCGCCCGGTGGTGATCAAGCGCCTGCATCCGCACTTCAACGAAGATGCCCGGCTCGTGCAGATGTTCCTGGACGAGGCACGGCTGCTCACCCAGCTCGATCACCCTCACATCGTGAAGACGCTGGAAGCGGGCGTGATCGACGGGCGCTGTTGCATCGCCATGGAATACCTGGAGGGACAGCCGCTGCAGCGTGTGTTGCGCCGCGCGAACGAGCGCGGAGGGCTGGCGCCGCACGTCGCGGTCAGCATCGCCATCTCGGTGCTCGACGGCCTGCATTATTCGCACGAGACCAAAGACGCCCAGGGTTTGGCGCTGGAAATCGTGCATCGCGACGTTTCGCCGCAGAACGTGTTCGTGTCGAACGACGGGCAGGTCAAAGTGCTCGACTTCGGCATCGCCAAGGCCAACAGCCAAGAAGGGCGCACGGCGACCGGCATCGTCAAAGGCAAAGTCGGCTACATCGCGCCCGAGCAAGCCCGCGCCGAGCACGTCGATCGCCGTGCCGACGTGTGGAGCGTCGGCGTCGTGCTCTGGGAATCGCTGACGGGGGCGCGCTTGTTCAAAGCCGAGACCGACGCTGCCACCCTCGGTCTCACGTTACAGGGTCAGATCCCGAGCGCCGGTTCGCGCCGATTGGGCATTCCGGAAGAGCTCGACGGCGTGCTGCTCCGGGCTCTGCAACGCGACCCGCCCTTGCGCTATCAAAGCGCGGGCGCGATGCGAAACGACCTCGAGGGCTGGCTCGCTCGCGCTGGATTTTCGTGCGATGCACGGGTCATCGCCGGCTTGATGAAAGATCTGTTCGCGCCAGAAATCGTCGAGCAAAAGCGGCTGGTGTCGGTGCTGATGGCGCGCAGTGATTGCACGCCGCCTGCGCCCGCGTCGAGCCGCTCGCCGAGCAGCACCAGCGCGCTGTACCTGAAGGTGCCCCCGCCGGGCGCTACGTCGGCGGATCTGACGCGCATGAACGATCAGATGGAGGAGCTCGGCAAACGCCATCGTCGAGCTTTTCGCTCGATGTTCGCTTTGATCGGCGCGTTCATGCTGATGGCCTGCCTCACCGCGTTCTTGAGCGCGGTCCGCGGCAACGCGGGCTCGAACCGGCCCGCGCCGAACGCGCTCTTGCCCGCGCCGCAAACGGCGCCCAATCCAGAGCCGCGCACCGGGCGCGCAGGGCCGGTCGGGCTCACACCACCCGTGTCGCCGCAGGAGCCGGTCGCCGTCGTCGTCGAGCAGCCGCTGCCGAGCTCGGTCCGCCCGGCTCGGCCCGCGGCAGTGGTGCGTCTGGCCAAGGCGCAGAGCCCGGCGTCGTTGCCAGCGCCAGCCGCACCAGCCCCGTCCGCCTCGGGCGCACCCTCGGCGGCCAAGCCCGAAGCGACCCCGAGTTTCGGCTCATTGACGATCGACACCAGCCCTTGGTCAGTGGTGAGCGTGGGCGGCAGAGTCCTCGGACAAACGCCCCTGATTGGGGTGAAGTTGCCGGCTGGCAACCACGTGCTGTCGCTCAAAAATCCAGAGCTGGGCATCGAGACCAGTTATCCGGTCACCATCGAGAGCGGCAAGACCACCGCGCGCAGGATTGGCATCGAATGAGACGCTTGCTCGTGCTGGGTTGCTTCGGCGTGTTGCTCACCCGTCCTGCGCTCGCCCAAAGCCGCGGATTGGCCGAGGCCGAACGTGCCTATCAAGCGGTCGATTTTCCGGCCACGCACGCGCAGGCGTTGGCGGCTCTCGAGGCAGGTGGCGCGGACAGCGAGCAGACCGCGCGGCTGTACGTGCTGCTCGGCATCTCCGCGGCCGCTCAGGGCGATGCAGCGGAAGCCAAAGCCAATTTCGTGATCGCGCTGGCCGTCAAGCCGTCGCTCAAGCTCGACAAGGGGTTATCACCGAAGGTGCGAGACCCTTATCTCGAAGCGCAAGGCTATTGGGCCGCTTCATCCGAGCGCCTGGTGCTGAGCGCAAAACCAGGCAGCGACCAAGCTCACCTGATCATCCAGCTGAGCGATCCCGCAACGCTGGTCAGCAAAGTCGAACTGCGGCTGGCCGCATCGGGCACGAATCCGCGCCCCGTATTCGCCCTCCCGGCAGCGCCGGCCACTCGTTTTGCGCTGCCTGCCTCAGTGCGCGAACGCAGCTACGAGTACACCCTGCGCGCGCTCGACCGCTATGGCAACGTGCTGGCAGAGCGCGGTAGCGACGCAGATCCCGAACTCGTTCGGGCTCGAAACCCGAGTCAGGGGGGCGCAGCCTCGCCTGCCCCGCCCGGGCGCTCATATCTGTTGCCCGTGACGCTCGGCGCCGCCGGCCTGGGCGCGGTCGCCGCGGGCGTGGTCTTCCAAATCAAGCGCGAGCACAGCGCCCAAGATTGGAATAGCTCGAGCTGCGAACAACCGGGGCAGACCCGCCTTCAGCAGTGCCAGGCCGTGGACGACCAGCGCCAGAAATACGAGCACCTCGCGATCGGCTTCTACGCCGCGGGTGGCGCGCTGCTCACCGGAAGCGTCATTGCACTGGTCGCAGGCCGGCCCGCGCCCAGCCCGAGCTTGCGCGCGGGCCTCCTCGGCTGCAGCGTGGTCGGCACCGGCGTGCGCTGCGACGGCCGCTTCTGAAGCGAAGCGAGCTCCCGCGGGTGTGGCGGGAGCTCGAGAGGAAGCCCCTCGGCTTCAGCTCACTTCGGGACTTCGAGCATCCGGCAACCGGGGCACAGGTTTCCGCCGCCGGGTCCGTTGTCGCAAGCCTCTTGGGGCGCTTGCACGACGCCATCACCGCAGAACGGTCCGAGCTTGCAGCCCACGTCGCACTCGCCGTAGCCGCCATCGTTCACGCCGTCGTCGCACTCTTCGCCGAAGCTCAGGATGCCATCGCCGCAGACGGCGCTGCAGTCGCTGGGCGTGGCTTCGAAGCCCGACAGCGTCAACTTGAACGAGGAGCCGAAGCGCTTGCGCTCGGCTTGGAAGACCACGATCTTGTAAACACTGCCCACTTTGAGATCGAACTTCGCGGCGGATGCGGCGTTGATCGTGACCGAGCCGTCCATCGGCACGTGGATGCCGCCGAGGTCCACCGCGAGGTGACCGTTGACGAACACCCAAACGTCATCGTCACCCGAGAAGTCGAGGCGAGCGTTGGTGGCCGTGTCGTAGCGAAACCAGTACTGCACTTCGCTCGTGAAGGAGAAGTTGTGCTTCTTGGCGCCCGGGAAAACCTTGTCTTCGGCAGGCCAGCCCGTGTACCCGTACTGCAAGGGGAGCTGGGCAAAGTCCAAGTCCGCGGTGGCCCCGGTCACGCTGTCGACGGGAAAGTACAACGGGGTGCCGTCGTACGACACCACTTTACCGCCCGTGCAGTACTGAGTCGGGCTGTAACTGCAGGGTTTGCAATCGGCAACGCACGTCGCCACCTGGCCGTCGAAGTTGGTCTGGCAATCCGTGTCGCACTTGGTTGCCGTGGCGGTGAGCCCGTCGATGGTCGTCTGCAGGTCCGCGATGGTCGCTTCGAGAGCAGCAATCGCCGCATCGTCCGGGGTGGCCGCGGCCTGCAGCTGCGCCAACTGGGCCGTCTGCTGGGTGAGCGTCTGGGTGGACGACATCACTTTGTCGTGCTGCGGCCGGCACACGTTGTCGCACTGCAGCGAGCTACGCACGCGCGCGGCGCAGCCTGTGGCGCACGTCGCCTGACTGGTCGCGTTCGGGACTTGCTGCTCCAAGGATGCCGGCGTCGGCGCCTGAGTGGTGACTAGCTTTTCGCCGTTCTTCCCGAAACGGTTCACGTAGCCGCCCATGCCGTTGTCGAACAGCACGATGTCGCCAACGACCTTGACCCCCACTTTGTCGCGAAACCAATTGCCGAACGACGCAGCGGATTCGATACACGCCTTGGCGGGCGCGGTGCCGAGCACCGGGCGCCCGTCGGCGTCGAGCAAGTCTTTCGCGATGCCCTTGACGATGGGATCACCCTCGGTGATGCCACACGTCACGTCGGGATAGACGGGCCGGTTGAAATCCGGAGTCGTGCCGGAGAAATCGCGGAAGATGGCGGGGACGCGCAACACGCACGCGCCGTTGATCTTCTCGCACTGGGCGACCTGTTTGCAGGTGAAGCCGTTCTCGGTCTTGCAGGTCGAGGAGCAGCCGTCGCCGTCGATGGTGTTGCCGTCGTCGCAATCCTCGTTGATCAGCAGGCCGTCACCGCAGCCGGAGGTGCAGGATTCTCCGGAGCAGTTCGGCTCACGGAGGCAGAGCGCAGAGCAACCGTCGAACGGGGTGGTGTTACCGTCGTCGCAACTCTCCGCGCCCTCGACCACGCCGTTGCCGCACTTCGCGTCCGTACACACGCTCGGCATGCCCTCGCACTTCTTTCCGAGCTCCACTCGGCAGCGCTCGGAGCAGCCGTCGCCCGCGACGAGGTTGCCGTCATCACACATTTCACTGGCCGCAACCACGCCGTCACCGCAGCGGGCAATTGCTCGACACTGCTTCCCCGGGCTAGCGCAGCTGAAGCCCCTCTCGACGATCAAGCAGTTCGAAGCGCAGCCATCACCGGACACCTTGTTGCCATCGTCGCAAGCCTCGTCCGAGGTGAGCGTGCCGTCACCGCAGCCCGGTGTCGCCGGCAATTCTGGCGGCTTGTCGTCGACCGCGAGATCGCCTTTGCCGGCCGTGCCAACGAACTGGCCTCCGCCGGGATTCCCATCCGGATTGCCAGCCCCGCCGTCACCGGAAGGGCGCAGGCCGCTACCGGGCGCGGTCGTGGAGCTGCAGGCCCCGACGAGGAATCCGAAGATCAACCCTGAAGCAAGTCGAGCAATGGCAAGGTGCGAGTTACGCATGACTACTGCTTGCTCTGTCACGGCGACGCGCTGCGATCCATGGTCCTTTCGCTTTTGTCGCAGATTTTTAAGGGCCTTCGCTCTGCCTTGCTTTCAATTTTGAATGCTGGCTGTGCACCCGCTTCCGTTGGGGTCACAGCCAGCATGCTTCGACACCCGGAAGTTACTGCGGGAGTCGCCTGCCGCTCACGGCGTCAGCACCGAGCCCGGGCACTTTCCGAGCAACCGAAACGCGGCATCGTAAATCTCGAAGGTCGCCGAGTAGCCCGCCTCGTCCAGCTGCTGAACGATCGGCAGCAGCGTCTCGAAAATCTCGGTGGCGGTGCCGTCGACCATGCCGTTGAACAGCCACGTGCCGGAGGTCTCGGTGGGCAGGCTTTCGAGCACGCAGCTGTCGGTCTCGATCAGCAGCGTTTCGATGCCGTCGAACGAGCTACGCTTGATCCAGACCTGCTCCGGAGTCAGCCCCAGCTTCGAGCACAGCGCCGCAGCCACGGGCTGCAGCCCGACCGATGAGTGGAGGAACCCGAAGACATTGCTAACCGGGGAGAGTTGAGTCATCGCGCATCAACCGCGAGCCGAAACTACCACGCTTCCACGACGCCGTTCTGAGCAACGACTCTGACCAACGACGCCGCGGCTCCACGCCGCCTCGAATGAGGCATCTGTGTCATCGTCTGCTGGGGTGACGCGGCCGCCCCGGCCCGGCACAGGGAGAAATCCACGCGTTGCGAGAGTTACGGTTCTCTCGGCGTCCGCGACGCCGAAGGCTGAGACGCGGCGCGGCTGAGCGCGTGACCATCAACCCCGCTCGCTCGCCCAACGGTGATTCAGCGCAGGGCTGCGTTTGCAAATGCCGCGCGCCGGGACCCGATCCAAGCGGATCGAGAGCCCGGCTCGGGGAGTGTACGTTTCGTGCAGCAGCCGTCGCGGGGTACCGACCGGCGAATGACCGGGCTCAGGCTCAATGCGATAGACCTCCAGATAGCGAATGACGCCATCCTGGTCATTGGCGACGATACCGCCCGGGTCGACCAGCAAGCGCTCGTGGAGTGGTTTGCCCAGGCCATCCCGGACGGCGGTGAACACGACGCGGTCGCCCTCGGCTGCGACGTTTTCGAACGTGTAGCTACCGCCTCCCCAACTGCTATTTTCCGCGTTGAACACGGTCTCGACCACCGGCACGCCGCGGATCACGCTCCGGGTCGTCCGCTCGCCGAGCTTCGGGTCGTAGGCCGCGAAGCTTGCCAGTTGGACCGTGCCGTCATTGGTGACCTCGAATACTCGACCGCGGGGGAATCGCTTGATGTCGTCCACACTCGAGTGAGAAGCGGTCTCGCCGATCAGATAACTCCAATGCTCCTCCGTGAAGGCCCACTCGCTCTCGAACCGGATCAGAAACAGCGATTGGGTCGAGTGCGGGATGGGCTGGGCGCAGACCCAAGTGGGCGTCAGCTTCGCATCGCCGGAACTCAGCCACCACCAAACCGGGAGCAAGAGCACGATCAGCCACAGCAGGCAGGCGGTGGGATGGCGGCGAATCAGCCGAAGGGCTCGGGCTCGAAGGGGCGGTTCTGGTGCAGTATCAGGCCACCGTTGGCGCATTGTCGGATCAATCCGCGGAGAAAGCCCGGGATTGCCAACGGCCAGGAAAGTCGATTGCCAACCCCGTCCCCCACCCCCTGTAATGCTTGCGGCCCTCGGGCCTGGGGAAAAAATCGACCACAATTTGCAACATTCGTCTGCGCATGTCACCGCCTAGGGGTGCAGCACCAGGCCTTCCGCCCTTTCTGGAGCCGACCGCCGGAGCGGGACGAACCGGGCGGCTCGTTGCTCGCCCAGCTGTACCAAGCCCACACGGCTGCGATCCGACGGCATCTGCAGAGCTTTGGGGCGCGCGGCCATGACGTGGACGACCTGGTGCAGGAAGTATTTCTGGTCCTGCACGCCAAGCGCGAGCTTCTGCCGCAGATCCGCCCCCTCGATCCCTGGCTGCGTGAGGTGTGCCGGCGCGTTGCCGCAAGTGACCGCCGGCGCGCGCATCGACGCCGCGAAGTCGCGTTCGGCGAACCGATCGAGACGGCGGACGAGGCGGGCGGCACCGACACCGCGTTCGAGCGTGAGGAGCAGCAAGTGCGGCTGCACTACGCGCTCACCCAGCTCGACGAGTACTCGCGCGATTTGGTGGCATTGCACGAGATCGGCGATCTGCCGCTCGTGGATGTGGCCGAGCTGATCGAGGCCGATCGCAAGACCGTGCGCAAACGATTGGGAGCTGCTCTGCAGCGTCTGTCGACGCTGATCGGCTCCGATCGTCGCCAGGCGGCGCCATTTCGCACGGCCGCCGTGCCCTCGCCTCAGCCGGAGAGGCTACCCCGCGCGACCAGCGAATTTCGCGTGCTCGCTCGGCACCCGGCCGTGACGGCAGGACTGATGGGCAGCGTACTGATCGCTGTCTGGCCAGGCGCAGCCACGCTGGAAGCGCTCGAGATCTTGGAGCAGCAGATCGCGCGCGCCGCCGAGCTGTGCGGCGGGTGCGTCGCGTTTTTCGCGGTCGTCGAGGCCAGCACCCGGCCACCGGATCTCCAAGCACGGAAAAAGCTCATCGCGATGCTGGAAGACCCACGAGGTTGCATGTCGCTGTACGCGGCCGCGCTCGAAGGGGGCGCCGCTTGGCTGGCGCGGCCGATCATGTCGGGCCTGGCGTTCTTGGCGCGACCGCGCTTCGCCATGCAGTACTTCGAGGGCGTGCCGCGGGCCGTGCAGTGGTTGGTCGAGAGCTACCCGCAGCTGACGCGGGTCAGCGAAGCGGAGCTCTTGCACGCGGTCAGCCGACTTCGCTCGCACGGCGAGGCTCGCGTGAGCGAAGGTCGAGGAGAGTCAGACTCGCTCATTTAGTGGCGCGCTGAGTCAGGAAATCCAGACACAGGTAGAAGCTCGCGATGTGCAGGGCTTGCGAGAACGAGCCCTGTTCGATGCTGGCCCGAATGGCGGCGACCTCGCTGAATTCGTGCTCGATCTCCTCGGACTCGTCGAGGCTCTGCTCACGGCCTGCGCCAAGCCCTTCAGCCAGAAAGACGTGCAGCCGATTGGTTTGACGCGCCGGATTGGCAAACACCGTCGCTACCTTCGTCCAGGTCGCGGCTTCGAAGCCCGTCTCCTCCAGCAGCTCGCGGCGTGCCGCCACGAGCGGTGGTTCGCCCTCGTCCACCACTCCGCCGGGCAGCTCCACGCAGGTGGCGTTCCCCGCATAGCGGTATTGCTTCACGGTCAGCACGCGTGAATCAGGGCCGAGAGCGAACACGTGCACCCAGTCTCGTTCTTCGATCACGTAATAGGGGCTGAGCGTCTTGCCGCTCGGTAACTCGCAGACGTCCGCGCGCAAGGTCAGCCAGCGGTCACTCACCAACGTTTCGCTCTTGATCCGAAGCCAAGGTCTCATCGCTTGCACGAGTATCAGCGCAGGGCCGCCCTCGCCACCGATTCGCTTGTTGCGAGGCCGGCTACATCGACTGCCGGTTCCCGACCTCGACCGCGGCTGTAGGCAGGAACTCCTCGCCGCTCGAGCGCGACCACTCTTGACAGGCTCGCGAGGGTCGCGTTTTCTGAGAAACGATGAAAATCGTGTCTTGGTGGGCGGTGGGTGCGTGGTTGTTGCTGGGGCTCGGGGCGTGCGGGCCCGCGATGGGGCCAACGGTTCGCGTCGCCACGGCGACGCCCGCGGAGCTGACCGCGGTCGAAGACAAGGACAATGTCTGGTACGAGTTTCAGCCCGGCGACGTCATCCCCGTGCAACTCGCGTTCATGGGCGTGATGGAAGGCGGGACGCGCGAAACGGCGGTGTTTCGCGCCAAGCAGCACTTCTACTTCGTGATGTTCCAGCACGCGCCGATGCAAATCAGCTTCGACGGCAAGTCGTTCGCAGGTCCGAACTCGAGCCAATCATTGATTGGAGTCTTGCCACAGAAGGATGGTAAGGGCGGGCAACTCGGCTGGGTAATTTACATGGGCGAATCGGGTGATGCCAAAGCGGAGCTACAAAAGCTCAGTGAGGCAAACAAGAGCTCCGAAGACAAGCCGAGTGAAGCCACGCCCGCGCAGTGAGGCGACCTCAGATCGTCAGCGAGTCGCGACCCTGCGAGTCTCTGCGCGGATCAGCGACGCGTCGGTGGAAACCCTGACCAAAATCCGGGTTCCGCCGAATTGCTCGGGGCGAGCGCTTGGCCGCATGTTCTAGGCAATGGAGTCGATTGCCACGGCCGCCGTTGGATTGCCCGGAGCGCTCGGACGCTATGAACTGCTCGGAGTGCTCGGACGCGGCGGCATGGCGAATGTCTATTTGGGGCGCCACGAGGGCGGGTCCGGCTTTCAGCGGCTGGTCGCGATCAAGGTGCTGCACCCGCATTTGGCAGAGGAAGAAGCTTTCGTGGAAATGCTGCTCGATGAGGCTCGCATTGCTGCGCGCTTACATCATCCGAACGTCGTCCCGATCGTCGATCTGGGCACCCAGGATGGCATTCACTACGTAGTGATGGAATACGTAGAAGGCTGCGCGCTGTCGGTGTTGCTGAAGAAGTACCGCGATCGGCGTCCGCCGCGGCTGTTGGTTCCGATTATCTTGGATGCGCTGAGCGGCTTGCATGCGGCTCACTCATTGACGGACGATGATGGCCAACCGCTGCGCCTCGTGCACCGCGACGTGTCGCCCCAGAACATCTTGGTGGGCGTCGATGGCATGGCCCGGCTGACCGATTTCGGAATCGCCAAGGCCGAATCGCGCATCAATAGTACCCGTCCCGGCGAGCTGAAGGGAAAAATCAGCTTCATGTCGCCGGAGCAGATCAAAAATCCGGAGGCGGTCGACCATCGCTCGGATGTGTTCTCGGCGGGTGTGCTGCTCTGGACGTCACTGACGGGTCGGCAACTGTTCGAGGGCGACTCGACGGGTGCCGCAATGAACAACACGCTGCGCATGGCGATCGAACCACCGAGCCAAATCGGCTTGAAACCACCGGCTATTTTCGACGCGATCTGCCTGCGGGCCCTCGAGCGCAACGTAGATGCTCGGCTGGCCTCCGCGCTCGGTTTCGAGGAATCATTGCGCTCGGCCGCCACGGCCAATGGCCTGTGTGGCTCGCGGCGCGAGGTGGGCGAGTGGGTGCGAGCGGCGGTCGGCGAAGAGTTGACGGAACGCCGGAACGCCACTCGCTCTTCGGGTAGCCAACGCATCGCCAGGCGTATGCATTCTCCCGCCGGGGGCACGGGCGCGGTCTCCGACTGGAACCCCAGCATGGTCAGCGTGGTGAGCGAAGTGGGGCCCAGCAGCGAACCGAATTCGGTCACGCCGAGCCCGAACTCGTCCACGCAACCGTCCACACCGGTGCTCGATAGCGCGCCCATCAGCGTACTGGAGCTGGAGACAGCCACTGATCGACGGAAGCGCTGGCTGCTGATCGGCTTGGGTTTCGTGCTCGTGGCGGGCCTGGCGTGGACGGCTGGGTACTTGAAAATCGCGCCCAGCTCGGCGCCCCGCATGGCATCCGCGATTTCGAAACCACCTCCAGTGAGCAGGGCGGCGCCGCTCGCCGCCCCTGTGACACCCTTCACGCAGCTCGCCCCCGCTACGGGCAAGCAAGCCGCGACGGCGCAGGCGGCGCCCCCCGCGCCCGAGGCTCCGCGCGTCGAATCAGCACGTCGGCGGGCAGCGCCCGTGCCCCCTCGGCACGGCACCGCCACGTCCACGCAACCCGCAGCGGTCGCGATCCCAGCTCAAGAGTCGGGCAACGCGCCCGGCGAACCGCGCCCGAAAAAACCGGTCTGGGACGAAGATTCGCCGCTCCCGCATCCGTGAGACGCGCGCTCACTGGCTGCGGCGCAACCCAGCGCCTTCACGGCTGCGCAGAAGCAGCGCTCACTTCCCGCGTAGCAAGCCAGCAGCGATCGCGTACGTGACGAGCTCGGCGCGCGTGCGGCAGCCGAGCTTTTCTTGCAGGCGCGCGCGGTAGGTTTCGATCGTCTTGACGCTGATGTGCAGCTGTTTACCCATCTCGGCGCGCGTCAACCCAAGCGCGGTCAGCTCCAGCACTTCACGCTCGCGCTCCGTCAGGCCGTCGAGCTCGACCGAGCGGGTGACCTGCTCCGGGCCGTCGACGTCCGAGCCCCGTAGGGACATCGGCGGCGGATTGAGAGTGGCGAGGTGCGCCGGGCGATCTACCATTTGCGTATCGATCAGCTCGAACACTTCCAGCCCGATGCCGATCGTGTCGCCATGCTTGAGCAGGGTGGCGGCCGTGATCTTGACCTGATTGACCAACACGCCGTTGCGGCTGCCCAGGTCTTCGACCACCAAGCCCTCGGGGCAATGACGAAGGCGCGCGTGGTAGCGCGACACGAGCCCCCCGCCCAGGCGAAGCCCGCAATCCACGGCGCGCCCGACCACCCACTCTGGCGTGGGCACGTCGATGTCTTCCGCTTCACGCCGCAGCCGAAACGAGGCCGCGATCGGCGGGTGAGCCTTGATGCGGCTACCGCTCTGGTGCGGCTCTGCGGCGGGCTGCGTGATATTCGATGAACGTGAGATCATTGGTGAGGAGTGATGCGCACTCGCGACCGTTGAGCGCGGCAATCAGACTCACAGAGCAAACGCACGGACTCAAGCGATATTAATGCACGTTTGTCGGTCGGTTTACGCCCGCCCGGTGTTCGATTGTGAGAATAGTTTTGACACATCGCCGATGCGAAATCTCGAGCGCGACCGGGCGGCGCTTCACTGCGTCTCGCAGAAGCCCACTGGTTGCGAGAGGTTGCAAACGGGTGCGGACGCGGGGCAATCACTGCGTTTGGTGCACGGTGTGCAGTCCGACCGCCCCGTAGCGACGTAGTCGTAGTAGCAACCGCAGGAAGCGGGTGGCGCGTATGAAGCGAGCGGCCCCATCTCCACCGTGCGTGTCACGCGCATGGCGCAGGGCGGGATCAAGTTTTGTTGCGCCTCGATTTGAATCCAATCTACCCCACCGGGTGGTGCGGCGGTCCCGATCAGGTACGACATCACTCGCTGTACCAAGGGGTTTTGCGGCACCCCGCGGTCGTCCACGTAGGTGAAGAAATGCAGCGGGCCCCACAGCGAGTAGTGCCCATCGCGCACGTTTGCTTTATCGTGAGCGGCGCTAGTGGAATCTGGATAAAAACCGCAGCTCTGCTCGTGATCTTGATAGGCGAGCACGCGCAAGTGGCTTGCGGTCAGGTCATCGATGTTGGTATCCGCCAAGATGCCAATCGCTTGCTCGGGGTTGGGATCCAATTCGAGCGAGTGAATCACCGCTGCCGCGCCGGTCAGCCCCGCCGTCACGCTGCTCTGCACGGTCGCGGCGTCCACACCGGCCCAGCGCGCGATCGGAACGTCGATCGCGACGCCGAGCAGCGCCTGCACGGCCGAGGCCTTGTTGCGGCGATAAATCGAGGCGGGGTTCGTCCAAGGTGCGACTCCCGAGTCGGCACCAAAGCCGAAAATCATGTACGCGGCGGCCGCGCTCAAGGACTGCTGGCTCGAAGCCTTGGGCACCACGAATACCATCGGCTGGATCGGCCCCAAAAAATCAGCGATGTGCGGCGGCAATTGTCCGCCCGGGAGCGTGCCGCAAGACGGCGCGTAAACGTCCGATGCTGCGATGTCGGCGACGGGCGCGCTCGCGGGCAGATCGCAAGTCCCCTGCACTTGAGCCGTGTAGTAGATGGGCTTCGGCTTTGCCGAGATGGGCAGGTTGTTGAAGAAGTTGTCCGCGCCCAAACAGCCGCCGTCACCGATGAAGATCAGCGTCAGTGGCTTTTCGTCCGTCGAAAGCGCCTGTTGGAGCGGCACCAAGAATGGGCCGACTGCATTCGCCCCTTCGACATACAGCACCGGTGCCGGAGGCTTACCGTCGATCGGGCTCGGAATCGCGTCGCAAGAGACCGCGTGAGCGGGCACGGCAAACGCACAAACCGCGAACGCCAAGGCGCTCGTGAAAATGGAAGAAGGAACTCGCTTCATGGTGAAGGTCCTCATTGCCCGGTCACGGGCGGTAACGGCGGCAGCTCGCCATTCGGGGTGAGATGGGTGAGTCGCGCGCGGTCGTCGAACGGCACACAGGGCGCCGAAGTGCAGGCGTTCAGGAACTGTTCGGAGGTTTGCGGCTTGCAAGAGTAACAATTCCTCGCAGTCTCATCGCTGCACGACGCGCCCGCGTCACTGCTTGCGCCCGCCTCACCGGCACTGCCGTCGTCGCTGCCAGGGTCGGCTTTCCCACCGCTGGCAGCATTTGCCGAGCCCGCCAGCGAAGGCCCCGCCCCCGCGTCGCCGCTCGAGCCGGCCTGACTGGCTAGCTCCGATTTGAAAGTACACTCGCCGCTCGCTTCACAAGTCCCGTGAGAACCATCACTGCCGATGCAAGACGCGTCGCTTTGGCATTGGAACTGCGGCTTGGAGACGCAGGCGCTCGTGACTAAGCCGAGCGCAAGCCAGAACAGCGCAGGAACGATTTGCGGCCGAACGCCTGATTTTGCTCGTGCCATATCAGAAGCGCCCTCGCAAATCGAAGCCGCCGGGCGTCAACGTGAGCGTTGCGCTCGCGCCGCTCGAGCTGCCGCTGAGGGTGAGAAAGCGCACCACGCCGCACGCCACCAATAATCCGCCGCCTGCGAGCGTCGCCACACCCACGACCTGCTGTCGAGACGCCTGCTTCGTGTCTTCCTCGTAGCTGCTGTACGAGGAGTTTTTGGCGTCCTTCATGGCTGAGTTGCCGGCGAGCAAAAAGTACGTGCCGACGCCAGCGGCAGCGAGCCCTGTGAGCACCAGCACGTCGCCGGCCGCGTCGGTGTAGAAGGGCTTGGATAGCTCGCGAGACGCCGGTGCCGGCGCTTCCGTGGCACCTGGTGCCGGTGTTGCTGCGCCCGAGCTGGCTGCCGCCAGGGCGCGCGCTGGCACGGGCCCGGGGGTCGCGGGCACTTGTGCTGCCCGCTGCTTCAATTCTTCTTCGCAGTGCTGGATGCGGCTGTCGGCGGCCGCCGACTGATCCGCAGTGATCTCGCTCCGGCGGTAGGATTTGTAAGTATTGATGGCCGCTTTGCAGTCGCCGCTCAAACGCTGAGCTTGGGCAATGCCCCATAAATAATCGGGCTTTTGTTCGCTTTGGAAAGCCGCTTCGAATTCACGGATGGCGGTCGGCCAGTCCTGGAGGGCGTACGCCACTTGCGCGCGTTTCTCATGGCCCGGCGGCGCTGAGTCCGGTACCGATTGAGCGCGCGCAACGCCGGTCGCGCTCGCAATGGCCAGCACGACGCCCAACGCGAGCGGCGAGCCAACGTCCACCGGCCAGCGACGCAGCATCGAAAAACAGCTGTTGTCCATGTCCCCACTGTGCGGCCGAGCGGGGAGCTCCAACAATCGGGCCCTTCCCGGATTTTCGTCAGGCTTAGCCCTGATCCCGTGAGAGGTGGGTCACTGCCGGCCGCAGCCGGGGACGGGACTGGCGGCGGCCGGCTCGAGCTCTAGGAACTCTTCAAAGCCAGCGACCCGACCTGCGCACGCAAGAACCGAAATGCCGACCCGAGCAGCTCGAACCTCGAGCCCCAGTCTTCTCGCCCGCTCGCAGGTCGCATGAAGTTGTGGATTTTTTTTGGCCAATCTGGAGCCGGGAAGTCGTTCGTCGGGCGAATCTGCGCGGAAGAGTTCGGCTTCGAGCAGTACGACGGCGATCGCGATCTCACGCCGGAGATGCGGGACGCACTGCGTGAGCAGCGCCTGTTCACGCCTGAAATGCGCGCCGAGTTTACGACCGTATTGAGTCGTAGCATTGGCCAAAGATGGAGCGAGTATGCGCGAAGCCAAGCGCCGGTCCCGGGCCTCGCCGTGTGTCAGGGTCTGTTCAAAATCCGCGACCGAGCCCAACTACGACGAGCCCACCCCGATGCACGCATGATTTGGGTCCGCGCGTCCGAAGCGCTGATCGCAACCCGCTTGCAAAAGCGCACCGGGCACGTCGCCTCGAGCGCCTATGCGCGGATGATAAACAGCGGGTTCGAGCCGCCAGCAGTAGACAGCGATATTCTCGACAACGATGGCGATCGCGCACGCATCATCGAGCAATTGCGAGCCTACTTGCGGTAGCCGCGAGCATCATTTAGCTGGCTCGGCAGTGGCCTCCGAAGCACTAGCGGCGATTCGCGCCTTCTCGGCAATGCGCTTCTGCACACGCTCGACGGAGCGCTTGCCGCCGGCTTGGATGTACGGTCCGAGCTGCCAGATCTGGTTCTCGTGCTGGGGATCGGTTTCCCATTCGTCCCAGCCCGAGTCACGCCGGAATTGGCCGAGCAGCCCCGCGGCAACGATTTCGGCTTCGTTCACGGGCTCGCGCTGGTCCCGATCCGGGCCCACGTAAATCGCGTCTTCTTTGCAATACAGCTCACACATGAAGCAGGTCTGGCAATGCTCGACGCGCGCGCCGACCGGGACGCGATCGGGCCCCGGCTCGAGGACATTCGTGGGGCACACTTCGACGCAGCGATTGCAGCCCGTGCAGCGGTCGGCAACGATCAGCTCAAACATGGGTCGGCCTCCATTGGCCGGCCGCTTCGGGCTTGATCCAGACGTCGTCCAGGCCGCCGATCAGCAAACGCCGATCTTGTTCCGGCTTTTGCTCAGTGGCATCTTCGCGTTGGTGCATGCCGCGGCTTTCATCGCGCGCAAGAGCAGCTGTATAAGAGAGGCGAGCCGTAGCCACGACGCTCGCGGTCTCGCGCGCGATCACGGCATCGGCACCGGTGGCGTGGTCGTGGTCGCGCAGCTCGCGCCAGGCAGACTCGAGGACCGCGAGCGAATTTTTGAGCTTGGGGCCCGAGCGAAACACGTTCTTGTCGAGTGGCAAGATCTCGTCTTGGGCCGCTTTGAGCACGCCGCGTCGATCCACCGCTTTGACGCTACTGCGCGGGCGTAGCCCGACGGTGCCTTGCGCGCGCACCCGGGCATCGACCCGACGGCCGCGGCGCCGCGCCAGTTCCACCGCACCTGCGCCGGACAGTAAGCCCGAGGTGAGGGCCCAAGCCGAGTTCGGTGAGCCGCCCCCCGTCGTGGCACCGGCGATTAGCTCGCGGGTCGCGGTATCGCCCGCAGCGAACAGGCCGGGAATGGTGGTTTCGCACTGCTCGCCCACGATGCGTAGGCCGCCGGTGCCGCGGATGGTGCCCTCGGCAAAGAGCTTCACCTCGAACGGCTTTGCGTAGACATCAGTAATGCCCTTACGCACGAAGGGCAAGAGCGTCATCGGTTGGATCTGGGGCAGGATCTTTCTGAGTGGCTCAGGGCATTCATTCAGCAAGGCGTACACGGGGCCCTCGACCAGCGCGCGCTCCAGCACGTAATTGGTGGGCAACACATCGAGCTCGTTACCGCTAGCGTCGAAGTAGCGTGCGTACGAGTAAATCAACGTGCGAGTCGAGTTCCAACGCGGGGAGATCGAGTACTCGTTCGAGAACTCCATGCCCGAGAGCTCCGCACCCGCCTCGAGCGCCATCAAATGGCCATCGCCCGTGTTCGTGCTGCTGCCGAGCAGCCCTCCCAGGAACCCGGCGCCGCCGGTGGCGAGAATGACGGCACCGGCCCGGGCCGAGTAGGCGCGGTGCTGTTGGCGTCGAACGCCGTTCGCGCCTGCGACCGATCCATCGTCATGGAGCAAGAGCTCGAGCACCGGGCTTTGATCGAGGATCGTGACACCGGCGTCGACCGCCGCGTTGCGCAGCGCGCGCAAGTACTCGGGGCCGCGCAGCGCATTGTAAGCGATCTGGCCGTCGTCCTTGACGTTGAAGCGATAGTAATTGGAGAGCGTGGGCAGGATGCGCCAGGTGGTCGCGATGATGCGCTCCATCCAACCGGGATCACCAAGACCACAGCTGAGCGCCATGCGCTTCTTGATCGCTTCACTGCGGGCGTTGCCATCCGGTGGCACCCACCAGTGTCCCGGACCAGCGGTGGCGGTCACGCCACTCGTGCCCACGAACCCTTTGTCGACCAAGACGACCTTGGCGCCCGTGCGCGCCGCGGAGATCGCTGCCCAGCAGGCGGCCATTCCACCGCCCACGATCAGCACGTCGGTTTCAATCCGTAGCGGCGCGGAGCCAGTCGAGAGCAGCTCTTCTTTCATAGATTGTGTCTCCCATACCAGACATGGCCCTCGTCGAGTGAGAATACTCCGATCGGGCGAATTGCGGTCTCGGCGCTGGAGGCGCCGCTGACGCTACTCGGCGGCTTGGCTCTTGTGCGCTGCAGACCAGCGGTTCTCCGGTACGGGCAGCCCGAGGTGGCCACGCAGCGTATCGGCAAAGTACTCGGTCTTGAACAGGCCGCGCTGCTGTAGCAGCGGCACGACTTTTTCACGGAACTTCTTGAACTCGCCGGGACGCGAAATCTGAAGATTGAAGCCATCGGCCGCGCGCTCGACGAACCAGCGCTCGATCTCGTCGGCCACGGTCTTGGGCGAGCCCACGAAGCTCTGGCGACGTTCCGCCACCGAGAGCGCTGCTTGGCGCAGGGTGAGGTTTTGCTCGCGGACCCGCTTCAGGATCCGCTCAGCGTGGCCCTTGTAGCTATTGAGACTGAGGTGCGAAACGTCCGGGAACGGACCGTCGAGCGGGTACTGACGGAAATCGTGGTAGCCAAAGGGGCGGCCCAATGCGACCAGCAGCTTGTCGATGTCGAGCTGCTCGTTGCGGTTCTGGACGAGCGCCTGAGCCTCTTCGTCGCTGTCAGCGATGATCGGATTGAAACCCGGGGTGACGGTGATGTGGTCGGGATTGCGACCCAGAGCGGCAGCCCGCGCCTTGACGTCCGCGTAGTACTCCTGAGCATCCTCGAAGTTGTCGACTCCAGCGAACAGGCCGTCGGCAACGTGGGCGCCGAGATCACGCCCGTCGTTGCTGATCCCAGCCTGAAAAATCACGGGATGGCCTTGCTTCGAACGGCTAAGCGCCAGGGGCCCCGCAACCGAGAAGAACTCGCCCTTGTGGTTCAAAGCGTGCTGTTTCGGCTTGTCGAGGAAGACTCCGGTCTCCTTGTTCCGCGGAAAGGCGTCGTCTTCGTAACTATCCCACAGCCCACGCACGACCTCGACGAACTCGTGCGCGCGGCGGTAGCGCACGGCGTGGTCGAAATGCTCTTCGCGGCCGTAGTTGCGCGACGCGCCTTCCAAACCGGTGGTCACCACGTTCCAGCCCGCGCGGCCGTTCGAAATGTTGTCGAGGGAGGCGAACAAGCGCGCCACGTTGTACGGCTCCCAATACGAGCTGGTGAGCGTCGCGATCAGCCCGATCTTGGAGGTGGCGACGGCTAATGCCGAGAGCAACGTCAGCGGCTCGAGACGGTTCAGGAAGTGGGGCGTAGTGTCCGGCGTAATGAACGGACTGTCGACCATGAACACGAAATCGAACTTCGACTGCTCGGCCAGCCGCGCGTTCTCGATGAACCAATTGATATCGACGCTGGCGTTGCCGGGCACCGCGGGATCGCGCCAGCCGAACTGATCGTTGCCGACACCGACCAGCACTGCGCCCAGCTTGAGTTGTCTCGCCTTCGCCATGGTGAATCTCCTTGTCCTTCTAAGGAGACTCGTATTATATTTTGAGAGACAGCGTCAAGTTCTTTGCACTGCAAGTTCTTCCGCGATCGACGACGCCCGTCTCGCGCGTTCCGCCGGTGACGGCCGCCACCCATCGACGAGGACGAGAGCGCCCGCAGCCGCACTCTGCCGCCCAGAGGCGAATCATTCGGCAGCGATTGAGCTGAACGCGCCGCCCCCGTAGTCGACCAGAAATAGCGCCGTATTGGCGAGGGGGGCGGGCTCCACACCCGTGATGGTGTGCAGGAAGGTGCGGATGACGGCGCCGTGGGAGACAACCAAGGCATTCCCGGCGCGGTCCGCTGCTTCTGCCACTGCACTGAGGGCGGCGACCATGCGTGGCACCACCTGTTCTTTCGGCTCCGCGCCAGTCGGTGTGGAGCTGCGGTCCGCCAGGTAACGCGCCCAATCGTCGGCATGGCGCTCCGCGCACTCTTCACGGGTCAGACCCTCGAAGCAGCCGAAGCCCCGCTCGCGCAAGCGCGGGTCGACGCCGAGCCGGGTGACGCCGAGTACCGCTGCGACAATCTCGGCCGTTTCGCGTGCGCGGCTGAGGTCACTGCTCAAGATCTCGGTAATGCCGCGACCGCGTAGACGCTCGGCGAGCGCGCGCGCTTGGCCACGCCCCACCTCGGACAACGGAATGTCGGTCTTGCCTTGCCAACGACCAATGCGGTTCCACTCCGTTTCGCCGTGTCGCGCCAAAAAAATGCTCATCGCCCCTGTGAGAGGTGGGCGCGCCCCATTGCGGCGTCAACTTCTCTCGTCGCAGAAAACCGCCACGGAGCACAGATCTGGCGGTAACGCTTGGCGGCGGCCACGTCTCGGCGCGGCGCTGCCGCGGTCCGACGAAGCAGCGAACCCTGAGGCACGAGCACCGAGCCGAAAATTGGTTTTGATGGGGCCGCGACACGCCGCAGCTCGTCGCAACCTTCGGCGTCTGATGGCGGCCGCAAAACCGATCCCCCGCGGTTCTTGCCGGACAAGGGGACCTGACCCGTCGCGCCCAGCGCAATCGCGAGCGCACGCGGCCACCTCGCGCGCACCGATTGTTCGTGCACATGTGCACGAAGTAGCCCACGCGCGGCGCGGAGGGGCCCGCGTGAGTTTTCAAGCGCGTCGACCCTTGACGCCGAAGGCCGCGACGACCCTTGACGTGGCGCGTGACCATCCCCCCCAATCCCTCATCCCACGCGGCTGCCAGGCAGAGTTCGGGGGGCGCGTCGAGCTCTGCCGGGCATGGTCGAGCTCTGCCTGGCATGAAGGAAAGCTGCTTAACTCCCCGACACTGTGCGCGGCGGGCGTTTATGCCTCGGGGGCGAGCAACCGGCGCTGGATTTTGCTTGCGAGTTGAAGGGTCCGGGCTAATCAGACACGTGGCTCATTCCGCGTCCCCCTTCGCCAATTGGCGGTCCGTCTCGCTCGTGACTCTGTCCCTCGCCGCGTGCGGAGCTGCCGCGTGCGACAGCGGCTCCTCCTCGAACGGCCTAATCGCCGGCGCTGGCACTCCGGCGGCCTCGGCTGGCAGCGGCGTGGTGGGCGTGAGCGGTGGCTCGAGCGCGGCTTCTGGCGCGGGCGGCGGGGCGCAGGGAGGCAGTGCAGGACTAGGCAGCGCGGGTGTGGCCTCCGGCGTGCCGATGGAGAGTGACGTGCCGCAGCCTGCGGAGCCGGTGAGCAATTTCATCGTCGTCGATCAGTTCGGGTATTTGCCCGACTCGGAGAAGATCGCGGTGCTGCGCGACCCGGAAAAGGGCGCCGACGAAGCTCAGAGCTACACCCCGGGCGCCAAGTATCAGCTGATCGACGCGGTCACCAAGGCGGTGGTCGTGGAGGTAGCACCGCTGGCTTGGAACGCGGGCGCACTCGACGAGAAGAGCGGGGATCACGCTTGGCGCGTGGATTTTTCGTCGCTCAAAACTCCGGGGGTGTACTACGTGCTCGACGCCACGGGCGCGGTCAGGTCGGACCTGTTTCGAATCGCGGACGACGTGTACCGTCAAGCACTTCGCCACGGTTTTCGCACGTTCTTTTATCAACGAGCAGCGTTCGCGAAGACCGCCCAATTTGCGGGAGAAGGCTGGGCCGACACGGCCAGTCACATCGGCGCGGGACAAGACAAGAACGCCCGCCTGTATGGCAAGACGGACGACGCGACGACGGAACGAGATCTCTCCGGCGGCTGGTACGACGCGGGCGACTATAATCGCTACACCGCGTGGAGCGCGGACTACATCGTCACGCTGCTTCGCATGTACGAGGAATCGCCGAGCGTATTCGGGGATGACTTTGGCCTGCCCGAGTCGGGCAACGGGCAGAGTGACGTGCTCGACGAGGTGCGCTTCGGGCTAGCGCAGCTCGCGCGCACTCAATCCGAGAGCGGTGGCTGTATTTCGGTGCTCGGCGTGGCCAGCAGTAGCCCGCCGTCCGCGGCAACGGGGCCGAGTGTGTACGGTCCGGAGACGACCAACGCCACGATTCGCGCCGGCATCGCCTTCGCTTGGGCTGCGCGCTTGTTCCGCAGCAGCGACGCCGCATTTTCCGCGGAGCTTTTGGCGCGCGCCAAGAAGGCGTGGGCCTGGGCGGAAGCCAACCCGACCGTGGAATTCTCCAACACCGGCAAGGTGGCAGCGGGCGATCAACAGCCGGCCGCGAAAGACGTGGGGTTGTACAAGCTCGGCTTGGCCGTGGCGCTGCTGCGCGCGGACGCGGACGGAGCGCAGACTTACAAGACGTTCTTCGAAGCGAACTACGCCAGTGCCGGTCTGGGCGTGCTGATGGGCTACAACGCCGCTTGGGAGGTGCAGTTCACCGAATACTACCTCGACTACGCGGCGCTGCCAGACGCAGACGCGACGATCAAGGCCGCGATCACCAGCGCCTTCTTGAGCAGCATCGCCGGTGCGGACAACCTGGGCATGCTGACGCGCGATCCGGATCCGTATTTGGCGTACGTGGCGGATTATACTTGGGGCTCGAACGCTCACAAGGCCCGTACCGGCTGCTTGTTTCACGATCTGATCACGTTCGGTCTCGACAGCACCAAGAACGCCGACGCGCGGCGTGCCGCGGAGCGCTATATCCACTACTTGCATGGTGTGAATCCGCTCGGGCTCGTTTATCTGAGCAACATGGCTAAAAGCGGCGCGTACAAATCGGTCAGCACCTTTTTCCACTCTTGGTTCGCGGACAAGAGCCCCAAGTGGGACGAAGTGGGCGTCTCGACCTACGGGCCTCCGCCCGGCTTCCTCGTCGGCGGCCCCAACCCCAGCTACGACTGGGACGCGCAGTGCCCGGGCAATGCGCAATGCCCGGCCGCGCGCCCCACGCCCCCGTACGGTCAACCCGCGCAGAAGAGCTACGCCAACTTCAACGACAGCTGGCCGGTCAACTCTTGGGCGGTGACCGAGAACTCGAACGGCTATCAAACCTATTACCTGCGGCTGCTCGCCAAGTTCGTTCGTTGACGCACGCGCCGCGCTGGAAAACCAGCGGAATTCGGCAGCGCCGTGCGCCCGTGTTAACACCGGGGGACGGTACGCCCGAATGTCACCAATCACCGAGTCGAACGCACGGTTCTTGCCGGCCGCCTGCGCTCACGTGCGCGACATTCTCACCCACGCCATCGAGCACGCGCCGGACCGCCCCGCGCTGATCGTCTCGGATAGCCATTCGGACTTGGCTCGCATCCTGACCGAGGCGTACGGGCATTGCCTGCCAGATGCGCCGGCGCTCAGCTTCGACAGCGTTCCGCCCTCGCAGATCCTGGAGGCCTTCGCGGCCCTTCCGGCAGGCGCTCTCGTGGTTCTGATTCAATCCACGAGCTTCAGGCTGGGGGAATTTCGCATTCGCGTCGAGCTCTTCAAGCGTGGCCTGAAGGTCATCGAGCATCCACACCTTGGTCGCATGCGCGCAGCCGAATACGCCACGTATATCGACGCTCTGGCTTATGACCCGGCGTACTATCGGGGGCTCGGTGCAGAGTTGAAACGGCGCATCGATAGTGCGGGCGGCGCCACCGTGCACAGCGGAGGCGAGTGCCTGGTGTACGAATCGGGCTTCGAGCCGGCCAAGCTGAACGTGGGTGACTACGCGAACCTGGCCAACGTGGGTGGGCAATTCCCAATCGGCGAAGTGTTCACCGAGCCGCTCGATTTAGAGCGCGTACATGGCAAAGTTCGCATCTTCGTGTTCGGTGACGTCGAGTTTTGCGTCAACGTGCCTGATGCGCCGATCTGCCTCGAGATCGCCCGGGGAAAAGTGGTCGATGTCTTCGACTCCACCCCCGACTTCGACCGGGTGCTCGCGCAGATCCGCGCCGAAGAGGAGCTCTGGGTGCGTGAGCTGGGCTTTGGCATGAACCGCGCGCTGACCCCCGAGCGCCTGGTCAGCGACATCGGCACTTACGAGCGAATGTGCGGTATCCACCTCTCGCTCGGGGCAAAGCACGGCGTGTTCGCCAAGCCCCACTTGAAGCGGCGGCACTCCAGGTTCCACGTCGATGTGTTCGCCGTCACCGAGCGAGTCGTTTTGAACGACGAGACTGTGTTTCGCGACGGGCACTGGTGCGTCTGAGCGCGATCACCTCGCCGATTCGAGGTCGCGTTTGCACTATTCACTCCATGCGTACGCTTGAAACTGGCTCTCGAGCTCAGGCTGGGTGACGTTGGCCGTGTAGTTGGTCATGGTCGACGCCGCGCTGATCGTGATCGCCTCCAGCAACTGCTGCTGCGCGTATCCCGCCTCATGGAAGGCGCGCAGCTGCTGCTCGGACACGTGCCCTCGTTGTTCGATCAACGCGCGGGCCAAGGCCGAGAGCGCGGCGAGCTTGGGCTCTTCGGGTAAGCGTTGCTCGCGAATGGCTTGAACAGCGGCCGGAGCAATACCCGCCTGAAGCGCGAGGCACGAGTGAAACGCGATCGCCCACATGCTGCGATTGGTGCGCGCGTTGGTCAAGAGCAGGATTTGGATCTCCGCCTCGCTGAAGGTGCCACCGTGCACTTGGCGAAACAGGCCCACGAAAGCGAGCAGAAGCACGGGGGAGCCGGCCATTTTTCCGGCGACGTTGGGAATCATCCCGAAGGCCTGCTTCAGCTCCTGAAGCGCGGGCCTGGACTTCTCGGGGGCGGATTCGATGCTGTAACTCGGATGGTTGTCCATGGTTTCTCCTCGAGGCCGCTGCGCGCCGCCTCGTGGCAACAGTCTCGGACCCCACCCGCCGCCTCGGAAGCCACCGCACGCTGACGAGGCTTTGAAGCCAATGTGCACAATCTAGAGCACGAACGCGGACCGCTCAGGCGCGCGCGGCCCGGCGTCCCGGTCGACGCCGCGCTTTATGGCCCGAATGCGCGGTACTGGGCGCGGCGCGCAAGCAGTCGATCAGCGCGCGGAGCTTGGCCGATAGCCTGCGCCGGCTGGGGTAGTACAGGTTGAGCGCAGGCATCTCGGGGCTGAAGTCCGCCAGCAGCCGCACCAGGCGACCAGCGGCCACGTGCTCGGCAACATAGCCGCTGGTCAGGTAAGCGACGCCGACCCCGGCCAGGGCGGCCTCGACCATGGCCGCGTCGTCGTTCAACACCAACGCGCCGGAAATGGCAATTTCTGAGCGCTTTTTTCCCTTTTCGAAGAGCCAGCTCTGAATCCGCCCGCTGCTCGGGTAGCGAAAACGAATGCAATCGTGCATCAGCAAATCCTGCGGGCGCATGGGCACGCCTTTGCGCTCGAGGTAGCTCGGAGCAGCCACGACGTGTGACGAAAGCGGGGGACCCACGCGCACGCCCACCATGTCACGCTCCACCATGTCCGCGTAGCGCATGCCCGCGTCGAAGCCTAGACGCACGATGTCGACCAGCGCGCTATCTACGGAGAGCTCCAGCTCGATATCCGGGTAAGCCGCGAGGAATGTCGGCAAGATTGGGCGAAGCGCAAATAGATACGCCGCGCGTGACACATTCAAACGCAAGAGCCCCGCCGGACGCGCGCCCACATCCGACAGCTCCTCCGCCGCCAAGGTCAACTCATCCACGGCTGGCGCGACCCGCGACAGGTAGCGCTCGCCCGCTTCGGTCAAATTAACGCTGCGCGTGGTGCGCGCGAACAACGCCGTCCCCAAGCGTGCTTCCAGCTTCTGGATGGTTTGGCTCACGGCCGACGGTGACACGCCGAGCTTGATTGCCGCCGCCGAGAAGCCCCGCAATTGCGCCACGCACACGAAGGTGGCCAAGCCATCCAATTGCTCTTGATTCAACGCCATGCGCGGGAGCTCTCGGATATTATGCACATTAACTTCATAGCCTGGGAGCGATTGTTTCGATTATCGAAAGACCTTCCCGGTCACAGAATGGCTTCATTGCGCGCGAGCGACCCCGCGCCCCACGAAGGAAGATAGCCTCTCGACCAAAGACTTCTCGATCCCAACTGCGGCGCTACGCTTCATGGCCGATCGCGCTCACTCCGGCCGCGCAAGGCACGGCGCGCACTCGCCGAGCGCGGAACTCGCGTTCAGCGCTCGGCGAAGCGCTGCTGCTCCGGCCGCAGTGAGCCAGGACCTCGCCGTCGAATTACGGCCATCTTTTACTCCGCGCACGACAAAAGACAGTTGTCTTTTAAACTATCGTCGCTCAGAATCGCCTTTGGAGGCCGAGGAGCAAAATCATGAGTGCCATTTTGGAAGTGAGAAATGTTGCAGAGACGGGGCTCAGCTATTCCCCCCTGCACCCCACCATCGGAGCCGAAGTCGAAGGGGTGGATCTGAGCCAGCCCATCAGCGACGCGGTGCGCGATGACATCAAGGCGGGACTGCTCAAGTGGAAAGTATTGTTTTTCCGGGATCAGAACCTGAATCGCCGCCAGCACCTCGATTTTGCCAAGCGCTTTGGCAACGTCTACACCCCGCCCTACCCAGCGGATCGCCTGGTCGATGTGGACGGTGAACCCGGGGTGCACCTGATCGGCGCCGATCCGAAGCAGAAGGAGTTCTACGAATCCCAGCGGCGTCCGGGGATCGTCTATGACGGCTATCACTCCGACACCAACTGGCGCATTGTGCCAAGCTGGGGTGCGGTGCTGCGCGCGGTCAACGTTCCTCCAGTGGGCGGCGATACGATCTGGGTCGATGCAGGCAAGGTGTATCGTGAGTTGCCCGAAGATCTGAAGACGCGCTTCGAAGGGCTGCACGCGATTGTCGACTTCCGCGCGTCGCTACAGCGCGCAGGTCACGACTACCCGCTGGTAGCGCACCCCATCGTGCGCACCCACCGGGAAACAGGCGAAAAGATTTTGTGGGTCGATTTCGGCAAGCACCCGCAGATCGTCGGCCTGCCCGACGCCGAAAACCGCGAGGTCTTGCAGCTGATCCTGGATCGCTACCGCAAGTCGGAAAATCAGGTGCGCTTCCGTTGGAAGCCCGGCTCGATCGCTTTTTGGGACAATCGCGCCGCCGTGCACCGCGCCGTGCAAGACTACGGCGATTTCCCACGCCAGCTCGAGCGTGTGCTGATCGACGACGAGCCGCTCTGGCGCAACCTCTGATGGCCGCTCGTTTGGATGCGCCAACATACCTTCAACTGGGAGGGTCGACGGGTCTGCCAGTTCGAGCGCTACTTCGCAATCCATGTCGAGAAGTTCGTGCCACAGATGTCCGACCCCATCGAGTCGGCGGTCCTCGATCGCTTTCGCTGGTGGCCGGTGAGCGAACTCGCAAGCTCATCCGAACGACTGACACCGCTCGCCTTGGCGCAGCTCGCCACCTGTTACGTCGAAGGGCGTGCCTCGGTTGCCGTGGAGGTCGAAGTCCTCTTCGACTAGCGACGCCTCGCCTCCATAGGTCGTGAGCTCTTCTCGGCTGACATAGACAGCAAGAGCGGCCGATGCTGGTCGCTCGCGAATTCATTGCTCATCGGCGTGCACGATGGAACGGCGGCGCGACCAGATCGAGAGCGGCAATCCGACGGGAATGCTGCGTATCTGCGAGGTGCGTGGCGGGAGCACGAGCGCCCCCTCCCCCTCCGGAATACCGGAGGGGTGCGAGCAAGGCCGCTGCCAGCGTCGCTACTTGAGCGTCGTGCGCAGCACCTTCCGGCCGGTGTACAGCTCCCAGTACTTGTTGGCGACAGTGGCGCCTTCAATCGCCGGCATTTGGCCCTGATCGAACGCGGTGCCTTTGATCACGCCGGAGATCATGATCTCGGTGACATAGATACCGTCCGTTTCGAGCTTCTTGGCGAGCAGCCCGACGAGCTTGTGCTTGGCGGCGTTTGCGACGCCGAGGCCCATCATGCCGTATTGCGTGATCATGGCGTCCATGTCCGGGTCGACGAAGCCTGCGCCACCGTTCGTGACCAGCAGCGCGCCCTGCTCACTCTCGAGATCGGGCCGCAGCGCCTGCACCGCGGCGAGCAAGCCGACGATCGACACGTCGAAGATGGAGCGAACCTCTTCCGGTTTTGCCGCGAGCAGATCGCCGCCAACGGTGCCAGGCGTGTATGCGGTCCACTCGAGCACCGCGATGGGTCCGAAGGCGGCGCGCACCTGTTCGACCACTCCGCGAACTGCCGCTGGGTCGCCCAGATCCGCAGTGAACGCCGCCGCCGTGACGCCCTTCGCCTCGAGCGCCTTCACCCCCGCGTTCAATTTTTCCGTGCTCCGCCCAACGAGCGCGACCTGAAAGCCCTGTGCGCCGAATTTTTCAGCGACCGCGGCGGAGATCCCGGGGCCGTAGCCTGCAACGATGATTGTTTTTGCCATAGCTTGTTCTTTCTAGCGCTCTCGGTAGGCTGCGCACATGATCTTCGGGGCTCACGTCATCGTTTACAGCAAGGACGCCGAGGCTGATCGCGCATTTTTCCGCGATGTGTTGCGCTACGAGTCAGTCGACGCGGGTCACGGATGGCTGATCTTCAAGCTACCACCCGCCGAGCTGGCCGTGCATCCGTCCGAACAGAACGACCTCCACGAGCTGTACCTGATGTGCGACGAAGTGCACGATTTCATCGCCGAGATGAACGACAAAGGAGTGCCGTGCTCGCCCGTGGAAGAGCAACGTTGGGGTTCGATCACGCGGCTCGCGCTACCAGGCGGCGGGAAAGTCGGGGTCTACCAGCCGAAGCACCCCTCGCCGTTGAAAATGCCAGCGACCTAGCAAACCGAATCAGATCGGTTGCGCGCGGGGTACGATGACGATCGGCAGGCCTGAAGGCATGAGCAAGAGGTGCACGGGCAGGATGTTCACCACGATCGGCGCGAGCAAGATCAGCGCGAGCAAGATCAGCGCGAGCGGCGTGAAGCGGTTGGCGAGCAGCAGCGCGCCGCCCACGATCTCGGTGGCCTTGATCAGCTGAAACAGGTAGCCGGATTTGAAGAGCCTTGCCATGAAGGCCGCGGCCGCCTCCGAAAGCAGCCATTCTAGCGTGCATCCGCTGACGGCCGTGCAACGCGCGCTCAGGGAAGCTGCAACGCGGCCCAGCTCGCTACTTCCCGGGAAAATGCTTCCAGGTCTGCGAGCCCACTCGTTGCGGCGGAATGGATGGCCGCGGGGTCGACTCGAGCGTAGCCATGCGCCACGACGTTGCGTAGCCCGGTCGCTTTGCGTAACGCCTGAGCGACGGACGGCGCGATCACGCTTTGCTCTTCGAGGCGCGTAAACGCTTCGGCTAGACTTTTTGCAGCAGGCCAGCGTTCATCGGCGATCAGGTGCGCCGCGATGTCCGCGCAGATCTGCACCGCGAGCATGAGATTGAAAGAAGCGAGGTCAAACGCATCGCGATTCGCAGCCAGCTCCTCTGCCGACACCGCCCCGAGGGACCGAAGTCGATTGACACGAAACGCCAGCTCCGCGAGCTTCGACGAGAGCAAGTTGCGGTTGACCATCACACGCCGCGCTGCGCAACTTTTTCGAGCCATGCGTCACGCATGCGCTCGTACCACGGTCGATCGAGCTCGAGATCGGCGAGCATGTGGGAACGCCAACTCGCGTAGGCCCCGGGCCTCGCTTCATACAACACGACGGCGTCGCGCAGCAGCTCGTCGAGGAGCGGTACGCCCGGATCGGCGAGCGAAATGACGTCTACCTCTAGTCCGCACACTTCACTGAGCCGAGCGCCAATCTCCAACAAGTCCGCGGAGGGCGCGAGTAAGGCCAGATCGACATCCGAGGTCTGACTGGCATCGCCCCGTGCGCGCGAGCCGAATAGCAACGCAAGCGCCACGTCGCCCCGCGCGCGGAGCACACGCTGGAATGGCGCAATTAGCGCGTTCGCAGCGGCAAGCTCGGCGACACGGTACTCCGTCATAGCCGCGCGAGGCTATCATACGCGCCGAGCCTTCGGCCAGAGACTGCGCGATGTCTGGCTTGGGCTGTACAACCGGGTGGACGGCGCTATGCCAAGCGCCATGCCCATCGACGCCGATCGTTCCGCACTTCAGATTGTCTCACTCGTCAAAGCCAGCGGCGAGCTCGAGCTCTCGGTGGCGAGCTGCACCGTGCCCGAGCCTGGCCCGGATGAAGTGCTGCTGCGGGTCGAGGCCGCGCCCATCAATCCGTCGGATCTCGCTCTGCTTCTGGCCGGTGCCGACGCGGGTCAACTCGAAGCGAGTGGCACGCCCGAAAGTCCGCGGCTGACGGGCAGAGTGCCGTCCACCGCGAGTCTCAGGTTGCGCCTCGAGCAGGCCGTGCCCGTGGGCAACGAGGGTGCGGGCACCGTCGTCGAAGCGGGTTCGTCGCCTGCCGCGCAGGCTCTCCTCGGCAAGCTGGTTTCGGTCGCGCCAGGCAGCGGGATGTATGCCCAATACCGCGTACTGCGCGCGGAGCTGTGCCTACCGCTGAACGCAGGTGCGACGGCGATCGAGGGTGCTTCGGCGTGGATCAACCCGCTGACGGCGCTCGGCTTCGTGGAAACGATGCGTCGCGAGCGCCACACCGCGCTGGTGAACACTGCGGCCGCTTCGAACCTTGGACGAATGCTGGTACGGATTTGCCTCAAAGACGGCATTCCGCTGGTAAACATCGTCCGCAGTGCGGAGCAAGTGAGTCTGCTCCGGGGGATCGGCGCGACACACGTGTGCGATAGCAGTGCTCCGACGTTCCTCGCCGATCTCACCGATGCCATCGCGGCAACTGGCGCGACGATTGCGTTCGACTGCATTGGCGGCGGCAAGATCGGTGGCCAAATTTTGAGTTGCATGGAGGCCGCGATCAATCGCAAGGCGACCGCATACAGCCGTTATGGCTCTGCGACGCACAAACAGCTGTATATCTATGGCGGGCTCGACACGAGCCCGACCGAATTCGTGCGCAGCTTCGGGCTAGCCTGGGGCATCGGCGGCTGGCTCGTGACACCATTTCTACTCGCGCTCGAGCCGGCTCGAGTTGCTGCGCTCAAGCAACGCATTGCGGACGAGTTGACGACTACGTTTGCGAGTTCGCACGCTCAGCGCGTCACCCTCACCGAGGCCCTGCACGTGGATACCGTGCAGCGATATGCCAAGAAGGCCACGGGAGCCAAATACTTAGTCACTCCCAACCAAGGAGTCTAAGTCAGACGCGGAGGGCCATCAGCGTCGAATTCCGCTGAGCGCGAGGCGCAGTAGGCGGCGGGCGCTGCTCGGGTCATTCTCGGTGGCGACCGCGATCGTGTTCGCCAACAGCATGAGGTCACTCGTCGTCGCGTTTTCGTGCAACGCGTGCGCGTTCGACGCGCGGACGACCAGCACGTCCAACACTTCGCGCACCATCTCGGTGCAACAGATCTCTTCGGGCGTGAGCCCGTCGGGCCCGGCGAGCAGCGCCGTGGCGAGCCCGCGGTTGGTCGCGGTGTAAACGGTCAGATCTTCGAGCCAGGCCGCTAGCTCGGCTCCTGGGTCTCTGCCTGGCTGAGCAGTGGCGCGTTCGCAAAGCTGCGCGACTCCATCGCGGAACACTGCCTCGAGCAGCGCCCGCCGCGACGCGAAATGCCGATGCAAGGTCGCAGAACCCACGCCCGCGCGCCGCGCGATCTCTTCGAGTGACGCTTGCGCGCCGTGCTTTGCGATCAGCGAAGCCGCGGCCGTGATCAACAGCTCCCGATTGCGTCGGCCATCTGCGCGCAGCGCCTTTGCAGAATCCACAGCCAAGATTTCCTCAGTGAGCTCCTCGACAAACGGGGTGGGCCCCCGTATCTTGCCACAATCGTAAACGGTGGGTCACCCCACTTATCCGGAAGGACTCAAAATGAGCGAATTGAGCGAGAATTTGGCACCGGTTCTGGTTACCGCAGCGACTGGCCGTCAGGGAGGCGCGACGGCTCGGGCGCTGTTGGAGAGCGGGACGACGGCCGTTCGCGCCCTGGTCCGCGACCCGGCAGCAGCGAACGCGCAGGCACTCGCGCACGCGGGCGCGGAGTTGGTCGTCGGGGATTTCGACGACCTTGCGTCGCTGCGAGCCGCCTGCGTAGGCGCGCGCGCAGTGTTCTCGATGCAATCACCGATCGTGACCGCGACGGGCGTCGACTTCAGCAAGGAGCGAAAGCAAGGCAAGAACTTAGTCGAGGCGGCGCTGGCGGCGGGCGTCGAGACGTTCGTGCACACCGCGACCTCGGGCGTCGGTGATCATCGTAAAGTGGAGGGTTGGGCTGAGGGCCGCTGGAAGTCGCACGAGGAATACTGGGAGAACAAGCTCGCCACTTGCGAGCTCGTGCGCGGTGCTGGCTTTCAGAACTGGACCATCATTCTACCGAGCACGTTCATGGACCACGCGATGTTGGACCCCGCCGGCTTTGCCGATGGGCGCCGAATGATCACGGTGATCCGAAGCGATCGGGCACTCGCGCTGATCGCGCCCGAGGACATTGGCAAAGCGGCAGCGGCAGCGATCGATGCGCCCGCGAAGTTCAATGGTGTCACGCTTCAGCTCGCTGGCGATCTACTCACGCAGCCACAAATCGCCGAGATCCTGTCGCGGCTCGATGGCAAGGAATACGTCGTACGGTCGGGCACGCCCGAGGAGGCAATCGCAGCCGGCCTGCACCCCGGCGTCGCCCATGGGCTGACGTACATGAATGTCGCTCCCGTCTTGGCGCGACCGGAGATCGCGCGCTCATATGGTCTTCTCCCGATGAGCTTCGAAAGCTGGGCCCGCAAGCAGCGCGGCTTGGCTTGAACGTGAACTCGGGCTGCGCGGCCTCCGTCGAGAGGGCGACTCGGCGAACGAACGGAATGCGACGCCGAAGGCGCTGACGGTCGGGACGCACTCGGTGACCATCAACCCAATCCCGGCTCGGACTTTTCAATCCGCCTAGCCGCGGCGCTCGGCTCGTGCCACGGTCGCGGCCGCATGCTTCTCAAGTACGGTACCAATCCGCAGCAAAAATTCGCGTCCGTCGAGCCAATCGATGCCACGCGCGCGCCGGTCCAGTTGCTGAACGGCACACCGTCGCTGATCAATTTTTTGGACGCGCTGAATGCATGGCAGCTCGTGCGCGAGCTCAAGGCCGGCCTCGGCCTCACCGCTGCGGCGAGCTTCAAGCACGTTTCTCCCGCAGGCGTGGGGCTGGCCGTTCCGCTCGACGCGACGCTGCGGCGAGTGTACGAAGCACCGGCCGAGCTCACGCCCAACGCGCTCGCGTACGTCCGTGCCCGCGGCGCAGATCCGAAGAGCTCGTTCGGGGACTTCGTGGCGCTCTCGGACGTCGTCGACCAGGCGACGGCTGAGTTTCTGAAGGGCGTCGTGTCGGACGGCATCATCGCTCCCGGGTTCGAGCCGGGTGCGCTCGAGCTGTTGAAGACCAAGAAGGGCGGGGGCTTCATCGTGCTCGAGGCGGACCCCAGCGTCGAACCGCCCGCGCGAGAGGTTCGCGAGCTCGGCGGTCTGCGGCTGGTGCAAGATCGCAATACGCACCTCTGCACCAAGCAAGATTTGACCAATTTGGTCACGGGCAGTTTGAGCGACGATCAGGCGCGTGATCTGGTGCTCGGCCTGACCACGATCAAGTACACGCAGTCGAACTCGGTGGGCTACGTCTACGAGGGGCAGGTCATCGGCATCGGCGCAGGTCAACAGTCGCGCGTCGACTGCACCAAGCTGGCTGGCCAAAAGGCCGATGCTTGGCACCTGCAGCGACACCCAAAGGTGCTCGGGCTCGAGTTCAAACCAAGCATCAAGCGCCAAGAGCGGGTGAACTTTCGCGTGCGTTACATCGAGGGTGATCTCACGCACTTCGAGCAAGACGCCTTCGCGGCGGCCCTCGCCGCACCCGCAGAGCCACTCACGCCCGAGGAGCGCTTGGGCTTTCTGAGTCAAATCCGCAACGTGGGCTTGGTCTCCGACGGGTTCATTCCCTTTCGCGACAACATCGACCATGCGAGCAAGCACGGCGTGAGCTTCATTGCCCAACCCGGTGGGTCAGCTCGCGATCAAGACGTGATCGCGGCTTGCCGCGAGTATGGGATCAGCATGGCGTTCACGGGCGTGCGCCTCTTTCACCACTGAGAATTGCGCTTCGGGAACTCGAAACAGCGTCTGACATTCGCGATATGAGGGCCACGACGAACAACCGGGAATCGGACGCGCGCTTTTTCGCGGTCTGGGAGGTCGCAGACTTCGTGGGGCCGGTCGTTGCGATCGACGTGATCCGCGCTTTTACGACCTCCGCGTACGCTTTCGCGAGTGGGGCCAAAGCGATCTACCTGGTTGCTACCGTCGGCGAGGCACTGGAGTTCAAAGGGCGGCATCCCGATGCGTTGGCCATGGGCGAAGAGGGCGGGCTGAGGCCTGACGGATTCGACTTCTCGAACTCGCCGGTCGCGGTCGCAGAAGCCGACCTTCGCGGCCGCACACTGGTGCAGCGCACCTCTGCCGGCACCCGTGGCGCGCTCGCGGCTCGCAACGCGGCGCGCATCTGGTGCGCCAGCCTGGTGTGCGCTTCAGCCACTGCGCGCGCCGTCGTAGCGAGTGAACTCGGCGAGCCTGGCTACGTCATCACGGGGCGCGTCGCGGATCGACCCGACTACGGTGATGATGACCTGGCAGTGGCGCGCTTCATCGAACAAGCGCGTCGAGGCCTTACGCTCGATCCCGAACGGGTGGCTCGCGAGGTGATGCAGTCCGACGAAGCGCGCCGCACGCTGGCCCTGGGCGCGGAACACGCCCATCCAAGCGACATCGCGTACGCTACGCGTGTGGATGTCTTCGATTTTGCCATGGAGCTTCAGCGCGACTCGGAAGGCTCGCGCCTCGTCGCTGTCGGCGGTTTCGCTTCCGGCGCATGAATTACTGCGGTAATGGGGGATCGCAACGAGTGGATTTCTCCCAAGGCCGAAACGGGACGGCCGCGTCACCCGGATTCTCGATCGCTCGCAATCACGCTACACCGCGGCCACGGAGTCTGCGCGTGCTAGCGGGCACCGATGATCTGCCAGAAGGCTTTTCCGGCCATCAGCAGCGTGATGCCGAGAAAGAATAGAACCAGCTGCGAGTAAGAGAAGAGGGCCAGTAGAGCCTTGGCCGAAATCAGATAGAGCCCGCCGACCAGCGTGCTCACCATGCTGAAGACGGAGATGACGGTGGCGCGGCTTTCGTCGGGCGCGTGCTGGTTGATGAGCGTGATGGTGAGCGGCTTGTTGGTGAAGTGGACGACCCCGCCCCCCAGCAGAATGCCGAGCCAAACGGTCCAAATGCTGGCGTGCAAAATGAACAACGCGCTGCCAAGCAGCACGCTGATCAAGGTGCAGGCGAACAGTCGTTTCTCGCCGAGGCGCCGCGTCAATCGCCCAGTCGAAATCGCCAGGGTCGTGCCAGCCACGAAGTAGCCGGCCGTTGCCCAACCGAGCTCCTGAGGGCTAGCTCCGAGCGCCGAAAGCTGTGGCTGCAAGGCCCAAAAGAGCAGCAAGGTGAAGCCCGCGATGCTGCCAGGACCGAGTAGGAGCCACCTGAGTCGAGAGTGCTCGACGAGGCACCAGCGCGCAACCGCCAACATCTCTTGCCCAGGGCGCGCCGAAGTGGCGCGGCGAGTCCGCGGAACGTCGGGGAGTCGATACACGACGACGAGCGCGAGCAGCACCGCGGCCAGCGTCGCCAAGAGCGGGGCTTGGACATGACGCCCAAATAGCCAGGGGCCGATCACGGCCGCGACGGCCGCGGATCCCGAGATGGTCGCACTCAGGTAGCCTTGCCAATGGGCGGCGAGGCGTTGCCGTTGCTCGGGTTGCAGGGCTTCGTACAGGTATGCCTCGACCGTGCCCGACCACAGGCAAGTGGCCAGAGCGGCCATGATTTCGCCGAGCGCCAGCAACCAAAAGTCATTCGCTAGGCCAATCACCACGAGGCTGGCAGCGCGCACGAAGGTACACAAGACGAGTTGCTTGCGACGCGTCCAACCGTCACTGATGTAGCCCGTCGGGATCTCCAGCGCCGTGACCGACACCCGAAACAGGCCCTGCAGAACGAAGAAATTGCCGAGATCGATGCCCTTGCGACGGTAGTAGGCCATCACCACCGGCAGCACGAACAGCAGGTTGAGCAGGCCGGTGTGCAGCAAAATGAGCCACGGCGCGCGCCATCTCGCCGTGATTTCCCCGCCGAAAAGAGTGCGCTCGCTCATCCGCTGAACCTATCGTCGAAAACTCTACCATACGGGACACGGAGCCGGGCCGGTGACCTGCCCGCCCCGTCGCGTTAACGTGCTGGCCATGGACGCAGCCGTTCTCCTCGAAAGCGAGTTGGACCGAGTCTACGGCGCCTGGGTTCCCCGCACGCCGAGCGACGTCGCGCGGGTGTTTGCGGGCTACACGGGTGCATGGTGGATTGCGGGAGGTTGGGCGCTCGAAGCCTTCACGGGGGTGGCCCGCGAGCACCGGGATATCGATCCGAGTGTCTTGCGTGAGCAACTGCCGCTGCTGCGGCGGCACTTCGCCGGGCGATTCGAGCTGTGGTCGGCCGCGGCGGGCGCGCTGCGACCATTGCTCGCGGACGACCGCGCCGACGGCTCGGCCGACGAAGTCTTGCTGCCTGGATGCGGGCAGCTGTGGCTACGCCAAAGCGCACGAGACGCCTGGGAGTACGACGTATTGCTCTCGCCGGGCAACGCCAACGAGTGGATCTACCGGCGGGACCCCGCCCTGCGGCTACCGTTGAGCGCAGCGCTCTGGGAACGCGACGGGGTGCGCTACCTTCAGCCCGAGATCCAATTGCTGTACAAGGCCAAGGCGCGGCGGGCGATGGACGACGCGGACTTTCGCGCGACCTTGCCATTCTTGGACGCACGCCGCCGAAGCTGGCTGCGTGAAGCGCTACGCAAGACTTTGCCCGCCGCGGACCACCCCTGGGCGCGTGCCCTCGACTGAGGGTTTGGCGCGTCGAGCGGCCGTCAGATCGGCGGCAGCTTACTCTCCACTTCGGAAATGCACGCGCTGAGTGCGTCGTAGTAGTCCCAGTTGAGCGACTGATAGCCGCTTTCGGCAGTGTCGACGAGCGAGCCAAACCCGGTAAAGCCCGGCGTTTTGCAGGTCCGAGCGTAAGTGGGGCCGGTCGCGAGATCGCTGTCATAAGGGAAGATCCGGAACCTGAGCTGACAGCTGCCCACGCCGGTACGGGCGCACGGTTTCTGACACTGGATCTGATCGAAGTGAAAGTCGTGGTCGCCTTCACACCAGCTATCGCCGCAAATGTCGTCGATCAGCTGCAGCACCGTGCTGGCTTGCCGATTGCTCAAGCCGGTGGAGGTCAGTGCGTCGACCGATTGCACTGCCGCAGGCTCGAGCTCATTGCTCGCCTCTGATCCGGCCTGTTGCTCCGCGCTGCAACCCGCCGCCAGCGCACCCAACACCAGCCCTGCCCAGAAGCCGTTCGCACTCGTCATTCTTTTTACTTCCTCGACGGGTGGCCTGCCCTCGGTCCATCCGAGGCGTTGACCCGCTAGAGATGGGTCGGCCAGAGCCCGCGCCGGGTGCGTGAATTCGTGCGCAGAGTTCGCGCGCAGCGGCGCACAGTAAAGACGCTGATCGTTGCCAACGCAGCGCGCGAGAAAAAGACGGGTCGCCAGCGAAGGTATCGGAACCACGCGGCTCTAATGCTGCACGTGAGACGCCTTCGGGTCGAGGGCATCACTTCATGAATGGGCACGGGCCGAAAGGCGGCCGTGTGCCGAGCTGGCGCTTTCCTTTCCGGAGAATCACCACGAATGTCATCGCTTTTCCGTACTCGGGTTCCAGGTCGCATGAACGCGGCCGCGTCGGCTTTCCTCGCCACTACGAGCTGCGCATTGTTCGCGCTCGGAGCGTTGCCTGGCTGCAGCGGCAGCGCGACGGATTCCGAGCCCGCTCCGATCGCGGCCCAAACCAGCGCACTCGTGCCCAGCCCCGAGAGCCTGTGCAACAGCGATCCCAGGGTGTGGGATGGGCTCGTGCCGCTCAACGTATGCATCGGGGCGCGCCTGTTCTTCGACGAGACCTTCGGCGGCAATGGTCGCACCTGTGGCTCGTGCCACCCCGTGGGCAATGACTACACCATCGATCACACGTTCGTGCAGGCGCTACCCGCGAGCGATCCGCTGTTCGTGAACAAGAATCCGGCCTTCCCGCTGGCAGAGCTCGAGACGCCCGAGCTCGACGATCTGGCACTCGTACGTGAAAACGTAGATGGTTTCAACGACCTCACCCACAAGTTCGTGTTGCGCAGTGTGCCGCACCTGTTCGGGCTCGCCACCAGTGTCACGCGTGATTCCACGGACGGCACGAGCGCCACTTTCAGCGAGCGCACGGGCTGGTCGGGTGACGGGGTGGCGGGCGGCGCGCTGCGGGACTTTGCCAATGGCGCGATCGCCCAGCACTTCACCAAGGATCTCGGTCGCACGCCAGGGACCTCGTTCCGTGTCGCCACGTCCACGGAGCTCGATCGGTTGGCGGATTTCCAAAGATCAATCGGTCGCAGCAACGAGCTCAACTTGGCCGCGGTGCACCTGAGCGACTCGTTCGCGGAACAGGGGCGGCTCGACTTTTTGGACCCGCAAATCGGCCGCTGCAACGAGTGCCACGGGAACGCCGGCGCGAACGCCAAAGCGACGGGCAAGAACGCCAATTTCTTCGGCAACTTCGAGCGTTTTGCGGCCGAGCTGCCGTCGCGCCCCACGCTCGCCGGCGTGATCGTTCGCGACGGCGGCTTCGGCGGGCAGGCCCTCAGCGCGCCGAACGTGGCCCTCAGTGTCGACCCATCCGGCGTCGGCGATGACCCCACCTTGAACGGGTTCGGCGACGGCTCATTCAACGTGGCCTCATTGATCGAGGCCGCCGATACCGGCCCATTCTACCATCACAACAACCTGGGTTCGGAAGGCTCCTCGATCGGTCTAGTGGCTGCCGTCGGCTTCTACTCGAGCGCCGCCTTCAATAGCTCGCCCGCCGGCAAGAAGCTGATTCAACAGTTCGGCACGCCCATCACCCTGCCCGGAACCTCGCTGGTCGAGATTGCCGCGTTTCTGCGCGTGCTCAACACTTTCTTCAACTTGGACCTAGCCACCCAACGCTTGCAGGCGGCCAAGCGCTTCAACAGCAGCTATTGGGACTTCCGCAGCGATTTGCAAAAGACTCTCATCAAACTCGGACGCAAAGAAGTGGCGGACGCTCTGCGTGTGTTGGCGAGCCCTGACGGCCCGCCGCTCCACACCGCCGAGCAGAGCACGCTCAGCGCGACCCTCACTCAACTCGATTCCGCAGCAACCACGAGCGATCCCGCCACTCGCCTATCACTGACGACGAGTGCGCTCTCGGCCATCGCCGACGTCCGTTCGCACTTCGGGACCGGCGTGAGCTTCACGCTCGGTTCGGGCACGCTGATGTTTTGAGCCGGTCGCTGCTTCAGTCGAGCTCAGCGTTCGCTGCGGTTGCTCGACCAAGCGGAGAATGCTTCGCTGACGAAGTCGCGAAACGCGGTCACGCGCGCTGGAACTTGCTTGGTCGACGGGTAGACCACGTACAGGCTGGCGCCGCGCGCGTGAAAACTGGGCAAAACTCGGATCAGGCGACCGCTCGCTTCGTCCGCCGCGCAGTTGATCTGCGGGAGCAAGCCGATGCCGGCGCCCGCGATGACCATGGCTCGGACGAAGCTGTTGTCGTCCCCCCCGATGCGGCCGCGCACCGCGACCTCAGCCGCACCGGGCGCGCCGCGGAGCGCCCAGGTGCGTGCGAGTTCGGCGGCGCGAAAGACCACGCACTGATGGTGCTCGAGGTCGTTCACGGACGTCGGCATGCCGTGCTTGCTCAGGTAACTCGAGGAGGAGTAGAGGCACAGAGAAAGATCGCCGAGCTTGCGGGCGACCAGCGTCGAATCGCCCAAGCGCGCGGTTGCGCGCAGCGCGACATCGAAGCCTTCTTCGACCAAGTTCGAGTGCTGGTTGGTGAGCCTGAAGTCGAGTAACACTTGCGGGTAGCGCTCGGCGAACGCCACGATCGCGTCCGCCAAGAAGCCGGAGCATAGATCGTTCGGTGCGGTCACGCGCAAGCGCCCTTTGGGCTTGCGCGTCGCGGGCTCGAGCGCGCGCGCGGCGCTCCGCACACTCATCAGCGCAGGAGCAACGGAGGCAAACAGCTCCCGACCATCCGTGGTCGGTTTGACGGCTCTCGTGGTCCGGTGCAGCAGCCGGACCCCGGACTGCGACTCGAGGCGAGCGACGGCCCGACTGATGTTCGAGGTCGGGACGCCCAGCTCCCTCGCCGCGGCGGCGAAGCCGCCGCGTTCCACGACTCGAACGAACAGCGCGAGATCATCCAAACTGAGTTCCGCCATCGCACCCGAGTATAGGGCACCGCGAAGGGGCCGCTTCGCGCTCATTCCGGAGCGGCCTAGGCGGCCACGGATGCGCTCGCCTTTTGCAGCGAAACGTCCAAGCGAAGCGCGACTTCGTCGGCAATCGCCAGCCCACCCGCGTCGAGCAGCTTGTTGAATGTCATCCCGAATTCCGAACGCTTGAGCGTGGCCGTGGCGCTCGCGCCCATGCGTGGCTGGCCGTTGGTATCGGCGGGGACACCCGCCAGCCCAGTGACCGCCAGCACGACCTCGCGCGCCACGCCGCGCATCGTCAGCGTCCCGGTGACAACCAGCGAATCTTCTCCGGTCGAGCGGACCTCGGTCGATTGAAACGTGATCAGCGGGTAGGTTGCGACGTCGAAGAAGTCTGCGCTGCGCAGGTGAGCATCCCGCTGCGGCGCGCGCGTGTTGACCGATTCAGCCGGGATCTCGACCCGGATTTCGGTCGCCTCTGGCGCGGCCGGGTCGAAGCGCACCGTGCCGCTCACCCGCTCGAATACGCCGTGCACATTCGTGACCAGCAAATGCCGTACCCCAAACGCAACCGTCGTATGAATGGGGTCAATCGTCCAGAGTGCGCTACCCGTGTCTCGAGTGATGGTTTTCATGCACCCAAGATGTTCTCCGCGGGCCGACTTCGGTAGACGCGCAAAGCGGCGCTCAGCGTTGCAATAACGGTGTGAATTGGGGGCGCTTTTGGTGCTTTTTCAGGGGAATCAGGGACGCTGCGCCAAGCCGCTCAGGAAGGCGCGCGCCTCAGCGGGGCTCCGCAGACGATAAAACGCAATCCGCGCGAAGGCGGGGTCCGTCATGCGTTCACCATAGCGCGTGCGCAGCTTACCGTGGCTGCGCAGCGCCCAGAGCAAGATGGACTTTTTGCTGAAGAAGGTGATGCGAAACGACTCGCGGTTGCCGGTCCCGGGCCAGAGTTCCGCCCGCGTCCAGGCTCGGAAAAGCGCGCGCCGCAGGCCTTGCAGGAGCGTCCTGGGCAGCGAGTAGTCCAACCAGATGACCGCGGTCACGTGCTGCCATTTGATTGGCACGGTTCGGTCGTAGTTTCCATCGAGCACCCAGCGCGGCCGCGCGAGAGCCGAACGCACACGCTCGAAGAACACCGCGTCGCTCGGCTCGGACCAATTCGGGTTCCAAAACAGCGCATCCATCTCGATCATGGGTAGCCCGAGCCCCACCGCGAGCTGCTTGGCGAAGGTCGATTTGCCACTGCCTGATGCGCCCACTACGTTTACCCGCGCGAAGGTCTCGCTCACGAAACCCGGTTCGAGAGCTGGTTCGCGCGTGCCTGGCACGCACGGAACAATACCGAAGAGAGCGACCTCGAGCCAGAAACGTCGGCTCATTCCCCCCGAGGCGGCGCATCGAGTTGGCGGATACCATGCTGCGCTGTGAGGTGCGCTGCTGGCTTGCGAGCGCCCCCCCTCTCGCTCACGATCGAGCGCAATCGGCCGCTGAGATTGCAATCATCCGCTGCCTCCCCCAGACTCCGACGGATGGCTTGGGATCGTTCAGGGTGGGCTTGGTGGCGGGCAGCGAGCGTGGGAGTCGTCGGCTTGGCGCTGCTCGTGGGTGCATGCAGCTCGGACGGCCCGCCGGCGAGCAACTCAGGCAGCGGCGGCGCCGGGACAGGTGGCGGAAGCGGGAGCGCGGGGGCCCCGGCCAGTTCGCTTACGGACCTCGACAGTATTTTGGCGAGCGAGGCACGCGGCTATTGCGCCCGGTTGTTTCGCTGCTGGGAAGCGAACGACGACTTCATGGGTTCGCGCGTGCTCTTGGAGACCCCGGCGGCGTGCGAAGCGCTGCTGGCGGATTTGAACGCGAAGTCGGCATTGATTCGCGATTTGCGCACGCAGCTGAGCCAAGGCGCGATTCAGATCGTCGCCAGCAAAGCGCGGGCGTGTTTGGACGAGCTCGCCGCCTGCAATGGCACGGACTCGTTCACGCGCGGCAGCTGCCGAGACATGTTCGAAGGGCAGGTCAGTCCAGGATCGCCCTGTCAACGTGCGGAAGACTGCGCGGGGGACGCGTTCTGTGACAACGCTTCGACCTGTCCCGGAGTGTGCAAGGCACGTAAAACCACCGGCGAAAGCTGCCGAAACGATGGCGAATGCACAGCGGGTGACGGCTACACGTTCTGTGATCGAGACTTGGCTTCGGGGGCCGCGTGTCGCACCTTGCCCGTGGCGCCAAAGGCAGCGCTCGGCGAGCCGTGCACGCGCCGCCTCGCGGGCGCAGATAAGCTCTCGCTCTGCGTGGACACGCTTTGGTGCGGATCGGTTGCGGGCCAACCCGCGACCGCGACACTCGGAACCTGCCAGCCGCCGATCCCCGCGAACGGGGCCTGTTCGGACAGCGACGACGTGTGCAGCGAAGGCGTGTGCAATAAGGCGACCGGCGCTTGTCGCTCGGTGACGCGGTTGACGCACGCCGGTGACGCCTGCGACGAAGCCGAATTTCGCCTGTGCGATCCGCGGCTGGGTCTGCGTTGCCCCGGAGACCAAGGCCGCTGCGAAGCCAGCGGCGATGGCACACCGGGCGCTGTCTGCTTCAGCGGCGACTTCCAACGCACGTGCAACAGCGGGCTCTACTGCCAATCCGGTACGGTCGCCGGACACGGGCTCTGCCAGCCACTACTGAAGAGCGGCACAGGTTGTGACCAGTCTTCGAGTTGTGAGTCGGGCAACTGCCAGAGCACCTGCCAAGAGCGCCCCTGTTCATTCTGAACGGGTGGTCACTTCACGACCACGGCGCAAATCCCCGCCGTGCACGGGATCTGATTGCAACAATCGCCGTCCTGGCTGCACAGCTGCCCATACTCGGAGCACACCGTGACCGGCGGCGCGCCGCTCGCTCCGCTGTTGCCGCCATAGCTCGAGCCACCATTGCTCGAGCCACCGTTGCTCGAGCCGCCGTTGCTCGAGCCGCCGCTGCCGCCGGGAGGCGCACCGGACGAGGTACAGGTCCCTTGCGCGGAGCCTGGTTCACGATGACACAAGCCGCCCGGGCAACAATCGCCGTTGATCGTGCAGCTGGCGCCACTCGGCACGCACGCCCCGTCGGTGAGACAGCGCAGCGCTCCCTTTTCGTCCGGCACGCAAGGCACGTTGTCGCAGCAGTCGGCCGCCGAAGCGCAAACGTCGCCACGCTCGTGACATTCGCCCACGCCCAGGCAACGCGGCACGCCTAGCGCATCGAGCTTGCACATCAGCGCCTTCGGTGTCTCCGGTCCACAACAGTCCGAGCGCGCGGAAGAGCTGTTGCAAGCGTAGCCCTGATCCTCCTTGTAGTGGCAAACGTTGCCCTCGGGGTTGCAGGCGTTCGTGCCGCCGTTCACGGGGTTCGTGCAGATGCCGACTTTCGCGCCGGACTCGATTTGACAATGGCCGTTGCCGGCGCCGGGCAAGCCACTGGCGGCGTCGCCACCGCAGCAGTCCGTGTCCTGCCGACACAGATCGCCGGTCACGTGGCAACCACTTGCCGGTTGGCAAATGTCGATGCCCGACGGGCCCGGTGCGCACAGCCGGCTGCAGCAATCGCCGCAGCCGTTGCACAGCATACCATCGACTTTGTCGCAATAAGCGGGGCCCTTGGGGGGGGCTGCGCAGACACCCAGCGTGTGACCATCGGCGATCGCGCAGTTGGCCGTGCAGCAGTCGCCGTCGCGCGCACACGAGTCGCCCGGCTGAATGCAGAACGACGAGTTGAGCTTACAGTGCTTCGTGGCGTCGCACAGGCCGGAACAGCAATCGCCGTTGTCGGCGCATTCGTTGCCGCCGGTTTTGCAACCGTCGTTGAGGGCCTCACAGGTGTGATCGGCGCCGCAACTGCCGCTGCAGCAAACGTCATTGTCGGTGCAGGCTTGGCCGTCGGAAATGCACTGATCGACCGAGCACCTGCCGGCGACGCAACTCAGTGAGCAGCAGTCGCTGCTGGCCGAGCAGGCCGCACCACCGTCCCCGCACAGCGAGAGGTTGGAGACGCAACCCGAGTTCGGATCGCACGCCCCCGAGCAGCACTCGGTGCCGCCCTGACAGGCGTCGCCGACCGCGAGGCAGCTCCCTCCGGACGCGCTGCCCGCGCCAGTCGCGCCACTGCTGCTGCCCTGAGCGCGGCCCGCTGCTCCGATCATCCCCGCACCAGCGGCGGCGGCAGCGCCGGCGCCAGGCTGGCTACTTGTGCTACTTCCACCGCACCCTGTCCCCAATACCGTCGCTGTCAGGGTGATGGCCAAGAAGCTGCGCGCGATTCGCATTCTGAGTCTCCGTCGTGTTGGCGCGACGTGCCAGACGGGCACGTGCGGTGGAGCCAGTGAGCGGCGCGCGGGGGGTCGATTTTATCAACGCCGGAGATCATAATTTCGTGCCCGCTTTTGCCACTCACTAGGAATGTGCGCCCCGACGCCTCGCGGCGAGTTTCAGTCGACAGCTTCGCCTGATATCGTGCTCCACGGTGAGAAGGCTACTTTCTGCGTTGATTTGCGGCGGACTATTGGCCCCCGAAGGCGCCGAAGCCAAAGCTGAGCAGACGGCTTCCGCGCGGCTCGAGCTGATCAAGGGTCAGGACACGCAGCAATGCCTCGACCAAGCGAATCTCACGCGCGCGGTCGAGGCACGCTTGCAACGACGCGCCTTTCGCGCGGATGTGCCCGCGACCCTGTACGTGAAGATCACGATCGAACGGGCTGGCTCGGCTTGGTCAGCGTGGCTCACGATGCACGATGGCTCCGGCGCGTTCCTCGGCCAGCGCGCGCTGACTACCGAGGCGCTCGATTGTTCGGCGCTGGACGATTCACTGGCGTTGGTCGTCGCGTTGCTCGTCGATTCGCCGCCCGCACCGGAAACGCCACCGGTACCCGAGGCCGCGGCAGAGCCTTCGTCGAGCTCCCAAGCGACGCCCGCACCCAACCCAGAAGCCGCGGCCATCCATTTACCCCCCGATACGCCCGCGCCTCGGCAGCCGTGGCGCTTGCAGTTGGCCGTCGCCGGCAGCGGGGCGATCGGCCTCGTGCCTGGGTTTGCTCCGGGGATCGAGCTCGGTCTTGGCGCCAAGGCACCCACGTTGCCGGAGCTGCGGCTGTTCGCCGGCGCGTACGCGGGTCGCGAACAACGGAGATCGGAGCAGGACGCTGGCGCCCGCTTCGACCTGGCCTACTTCGGGTTGGAAGTTTGCCCGCTAGAGCCGCACTTCGGGAGCGCAGCATGGTTCGTTTGCGCGGGCCAATCATTGGGTCGCGTGCGCGTAAGTGCATTCGGCTTCGACGAAAACTCGACCAGCAATCACCTGAGCTATGCGCTGCTGCTGCGCAGCGGGATTCAGCTGGCATTCGCCTCGCATTGGGCAGCGCGCCTCGGGATTCGGGCCGAAGTGCCGCTCACTCGCGGCGTGTTCGGCTATGGCCGACCAGACGGAACTCAACAGGGTTTGTACCAGGCCAGCGCCGTTGCGGGGGTGCTCGATCTCGGCATCGTCGTGCAGCTGTAGATGAGCATGATAATCAGCCGCCTTTCAGCCCACTCATCATGTGAGAGACGCTCGAAACCATTTTCAACGACCTCGGACGTGGGCTCATGAATGATGAGCCTCGCCCCACGGTGCGACAGATTTTCGATGAGCATGCGCGCTACATCTGGAGAACGCTACGGCACCTCGGCATCCCGGAGGCTGACGCCCCCGATCTTTGCCAGGAGGTGTTCGTTACCGTTCACCGCAAGCTGCCCAGTTTCGAGGCTCGCTCTTCACTCCGCACCTGGCTGTACGGGATCTGCATCCGCATCGCGTCCGAGTACCGTCGCCGTCCTTATGTGCGCAAAGAGATGTCGCTGTCCCAGCCGGCCTACGAGGCCAGCGAGCAGTGCGCCGTCGGTGCGGACTCGGCCCTGGAACAACGTAGCGCCGTCCAACACTTGCTGGCGGTGCTCGATGAAGACAAGCGTCAAGTCGTCGTGCTCTACGAGATCGAGGGCTTCTCGATGAAGGAAGTGGCAGACATCGTGGCATGCCCGTTGCAGACGGCCTATTCTCGGCTGCACGCGGCCCGCACGCTCATGCTTTCGGCCTTGAACGCGGAAAGGAGGGCTGAGACTTGAGCATGCCAGACGATCCCGAGCGGCTAGTGAACGCAACTCCTCGCTCGCAGGTCGGTGAGCTATTTGCATCCGCGGCGCGAGACTTGCCCTCGGAAGCGCAACTCGCGCGCCTGGCCGCTGACCTGGGCCCGGTATTGGGGGGCGCGGCGGGCGCGACGTCCGCCGCCGCGGGCGCATCGGTCTTGGTCAAGCTTGGGGGCGCCGCGGGCGCATTGGCACTGCTGATCGGCGCGGGGCTCGCCCTCCGCGAGACAGCGAAACCGGCTCCGACCTCAGCCACCGTCACCCCAAGCGTCATCGCGCCAGCGGTGGCCGCGCCCCCTCCAACATCGCCGGAGCCCCCTTCTGCCGCACCGACGGCAGAGTCGTCCGCCAGCGCGCCGAGTTCGAAATCGGCTCCTGTGCATGCCAAAGCACTGAGCGAAGCCGCTTTGCTCGAGCAAGCCCGGCGCGCGCTGGCCAGCTCCCCCAGCTATGCCTTGCAGCTCGCCAACGAACATCGAGCCCGCTTTCCCCACGGGGTGTTGAGCCAAGAACGAGAGGTGATCGCGATCGAGGCCTTGCGGCGGTTGCAGCGCGGGGCCGAAGCGGACCAGCGAGCCAAGGGCTTTTCGAAGGCATTCCCAGGCTCTGCCCACCAGCGCATGGTCAACGAAGCGGCGCCGAAGTGAGTCAAGCACGGGCGAATTTGCGAGTTTGGGCGGTGTTCGTGGCCTCTGTCACCGGCTTCTCCGCTGGCAGCTGTGCCGAGAACTTCGAGGTCGGTCGAGATCGACCGTCGGTCGGCGCGGGCGCTGCGGGAGCATCAGCCAATACCGGCGGCGGGGGCACGAGCTCCATGGTGCGCCCGTGCCAACCGCGCGCCTGCCAAGGAAAAATTTATCAATGTGGCGACTGCGTCGACAACGACGGTGACCAGCGGGAAGACTCGAATGACCCGGATTGCACGGGACCCTGCGACAACACCGAAGATTCCTATTACGGCGGGATCCCCGGGCAGAACAACGCGCCCTGTCGCCAGGACTGCTATTTCGATCAAGACACGGGCTCCGGCAACGACCAATGCTATTGGAGTCACGAGTGTGACCCACTCTCGCTGGCGCCCGACTATCCTCCCAGCGGTGACCCGCAGTGCACGTACCAGCCGGACGCCAAAGTTCCGGGCAGCAACTCGACCTGCGACGGCCTGAGCGCAACTCAGGCGAGTGCCTGCCTCGATAGCTGCCTACCCCTCACGCCCAATGGCTGTGATTGCTTTGGCTGCTGCCAGCTACCCGCAGATAGTGGCAAATTCGTTTGGCTCGGGTCGTCGCTGAAAAATGCAGGCACGTGTGATGCGGCCCACGTGGACGATCCCGCCGCTTGCCGTCCCTGCACACCAGTGCCCTCCTGCTTCAACGCTTGCGATCCGTGTGAGGTTTGCGTCGGTCGCACCGCGCCCGCGGCCAGCTGCAACTCGAACACACCGCCGCGTTGCCCGGCCTCTAGCCCCGAGTGCGGGCAGCCGGGCGAAACCGATTGCGATGCAAACTTCTATTGCGTCACTGGCTGCTGCGTCCCCACGCCGCTCTGACCGTTCACTCGGCGCATTAGTTTTCGACCGCGACGCTTGCCGGCAGCACCAGACTGTCGAAGCCGCCACCGTACGCTACCCCGGACATGCAGCTCGTGAGGTCGGAGCAAATCGAGCGCTTCGCGGAGCACTGAGCGGCGCCCTCACAGCGATCGACGATGCCTCGGAACGGACCATCGTCGCTCACGAATCGAAGGGTGCCCGAGCTCGCGACCGCGCGCTCGAAGACACGAAAAGAGATGCCAGTGTCGCTGATCTCGATGCTGCCGAGACCGAACGAGTCGCCCGGCACTTCCGCGGAATAGTAGCCGCTGAGGCGCCACGGCAGCATCTCCGGGCTGGGTTCGACCGAAAGCGAAACGGTTGCGCCCGGAGTCATCACGCCGTCGGTGGGCGAGGCGAAGCTCGCGCGCAGTGGAACGAACAGACCGCGGGCCTCGACGAGCACGACCCCGGATCCGTCGTGCACCTTCAAGCGAACCGGCTCCTCGAGCAGCTCGGGCGGAAGCTCGGCCGGAAGCTCGCGTTCGAAAGCAATCGGATAGCAACCAGAGTAGCCGGAGAGCAAGCCGCCGCCGCCAGAGCTGAAGTATTCACCCTTTTGGGTTTGGGTCAGCGTCAGCCCATTCACCGACGCCTGGGCTTCGATCACGGGACACAGGTGTTCCGTGTCGAGGGTTGCACTCGAGCCCGGGTCGAGCAAGACCACCATGCGCCGCGGCGTCGCCGGATCGCGGATCCCGAGTACGTCGATCGAGACGACCAGCTCCGAGGCCAAATCGGAGAGCTGCGCATCATACGACGGGTCGTGCTCCGCACAGCCCGCGAGCAGACCCGAAAGCAGCAGTCCCCAAAGCGCACCCTTCACCACGGCCCAAGATGACATGGATCCGACCGTCGGCAAATCCGCATTGGGCCGCCCGCGCCCAGCCGTGGCCGGCGGCTCCGCTCGAGCAAGCCGGTGGCGGTACCAAAGTTGGCACGAGGCGTGGCCGGTCTAGAACAGAAGGCGCGTGTCTCGAGCTGAGTAGCTCAACGAGACGCCGCTGAATCGACGGCGGCAACCAGCGCTTCGAGGTGCGTTTTCCAATTGATCGGATCGTTGTGCGAATGCGTAAAGCCGATGGCGCGTTCGTAAGCGACCGTGCGTAGACTGCGAAATGCGACCACGTAGGTGCGGCGCCAACCGTCCGTGCTGTTGCCGGGCGAACCGTGCACGATGCGCTCGTTGTGCACGGTGATGCCGCCACGCCGCACCGGCAGCGAGACGACGCGGTCGGTTGGCCGCAGCTCGACCGTCAGGGTGTGAGCTTCTTCCCGCAGCTCGGGCGACGACGACCAAGCCGAAGGCCGATGCGAGCGAAGCTCCGGTTCGCGATGTGAGCCGGGTACCACCTGCAGGCAGCCGTTTTCCAGCGTCGCGTCATCCAGGGCTAGCGAGCAGGTCACGGTGCGCGTGTCGGGGGTGCCGGTTGGCCAATAGCCTAGGTCTTGATGCCAAGCGAACACGGCGCGATCGCGCTTTGGACGCTTGGCCAGGAACTGGTCGTAGTCGAGGGTGATGTCGTCGCCGATCAGCTGGCGCGCAACGGCCGCTGCGCGGCGCTCGAACACATTGCCGACCAAGCTCGGATCGTAGACCCGCGGTAGGACCGCGTTGATCAGGTTGAAGTCTTCGAACGCGCGCCCATACGGGCCGCTCATGTCGCAAAAGTCGCGGCCCATCCCCGACACTCGACCCTCGATGAAGCGTTGAAAGGTGCGCTCGATTACGCGCAGCTCTTGCTCGCTCAGGAGCGCCGGTAGAGTCAGGTAGCCCTGCTCTCGATAACTCTCGATTTGCAGTGCACTGAGCAAATAGTCGTCACATGGCGCGCGCTTTTCAACCATCAGAGCCGAGAACATAGCAGCGTCGGTGAGCGAAACCCAAGAGCGGTCCTTCCTGGCGATTTCGCGGCGGTAGTGCGCGCCGCGGAGCGGGGCCCGCGCACGACTAGCGCGGTGCGCGCGCGCGGTCTGACTCGCGCGCGCTCCGCTTCGAGCTCAACACCGCGCGGACTTGCTCGCATAGCTCCGAGCGATCGAACGGTTTGGTGATGTAGGCATCGGCGCCGGCACTGAGGGCTCGTTTTCGAGTCAGGCTGTCGTTCATAGCGCTGAGCATGATCACCGGGATGTCTTGGCTCTCTGACTTTTCCCTCAAGCTTGCGATGAATTGATAGCCGTCCATCCCCGGCATCAGCAAATCGACCAGGATCAGGTCGGGCGGTTCCGCCGCCGCGCTGGCGAGCGCTTCTTCGCCGCTGGCCGAGAGTTGCGTCACGAAGCCGGACCAGTTGAGGATGATTTGCAACAGTTCGCGATTTTCGACCTCGTCATCTACAATCAAAATGCGGACGGGCGACACGGGTTCGCCGACGAGCGCGTTCATGTGAGACCCAACTGGGCGGCGACGGTGGCCAGCACCTCTTGGTAGCGTATCGGTTTGGCGATGTAAGCATCGCAACCGGCTTCCCGAATGCGCGCTTCGTCGCCCTTCATCGCCAGTGCCGTCAGCGCGATCACCGGGATCTTGCGCGTGGCTTCGTCCTGTTTCAAGAGCGCGGTCGCGGCCAAGCCGTCCATCCCCGGCAGTTGAATGTCCATCATGATCAAGTCGGGGTGTTGCTCGCGGGCGAGCGTGAGGCCGAGCTCGGCATCGGCTGCGCTGAGCACGCGGTAGCCCGCTTGCTCCAGCACGAACACAGCCAATTTCATGTTGGCGGGGTTGTCTTCCACGATCAAGATTGTAGTCATTCAGGCAACCTGCTTTCGAACCGACATCGCCCGCTGAATCTCGGCCCGGAAGTGGTCGAGTTCGAGCTCGGTTTTGGCCAAGACGGCCGTCACGTGACCGTTGAGCTTCTGGCGTTCTTCAGCCGTGAGCTGCATCGAGGTGAGAATCATGATCGGGGTGCGCGCGGTCGCTTCGTGCCGACGCAACTCCTCGACGACGTCGAAACCGCTGACGTCTGGCATCATCAAATCGAGCACGATCAGATCGGGTGGCATGCGCCGCGCCGCCGCGAGCCCTTCCCGACCGCTGTACGCGCGCTCGACATTGACCTCGAGGTCCGCGAGGCGGACGGCAATCAATTCCACGGCGGCCGGGTCGTCATCGACCACGAGCACGTTCAGAGTCTCTCCGTGTGAAACTGGGTATAGGCCGAGTCGGCTGAGCGCCTCAATCAGCTCCTGGCGCGTGATGGGCTTTTCGAGCACGGCCGCTGCACCGAGGGCAAAGCCTTTATTGCGATCCGCGACGATCGAGATGATCACCACCGGAACACCGGCCAGGGTCGGGATCTTCTTGAACCGGGTCAAGAGCGCCCAGCCATCCATGTCGGGCAGCATGATCTCCAGCGTGATCAACGACAACGAGTGCTCTCGGGCGAGGGCCAGCGCGGCCTCCGCCGTGCTCGCGTGGAGGACGGCAAAACCATCGGCTTCCAGCTGCAGTCGGATCAGCTCGGCAGACTTGAAGTCGTGCTCGACGATCAGCGCAACCGGCACGCCCAGCGGGGGAATACTGCGCCGGCTGAGCGAGTCCTCCTCCAAGACTTCGGCACCGCGGCGGAGCGGGATCCAAACCGTGAAGCGCGACCCTTCACCCACCGCACTCTCTGCCGCGACCGAGCCGCCATGCAGCTCGGCGAGCAGTTTGACCATCGCCAGGCCCAACCCCGTACCCTCGAACTTGCGGGCCAAACCACTGTCGATCTGGCTGAACGGTTGGAACAGCTTGGCCAATCCCTCCGGGGAAATACCGATCCCGGTGTCGCTCACGCTGAGCTCCAGAAACTCGAGCGCGTCGCCATCGGCCAACGGGAAGGACCGCCCCACCCAAGGCCCAGAGAGGATCCCAACGCGCGCCCGCGGCACGACGTTCGCGCGCAGGACAACCTCACCGCCTTCGCCGCTGAATTTCACCGCATTCGACAACAAATTGTAGGCGATCTGCTTCAGCTTCCGGCCGTCTGCGTTCATGCTGCCAAGCTCGCCCGCTTGCATCGACAGGCGCACCTGGCGTGCGGCCGCCCTTTCCCGAACGATCGACAGGCTATTTTGGAGCAATACCTGAACCGGGATGAGCTCGAGATCGAGCAACATCTTGCCCGCTTCGACTTTGGACAAGTCGAGAATGTCGTTGATCAGCAAGAGCAGGTGTTTGCCGCTGTTGAAGATGTCGCCGATGAAGCCACGCTGCTGGTCGGTCAAATCCCCCAAGAGGCCGTCCTTGAGCACCTCGGAGAAGCCGATGATGGCGTTCAGCGGTGTCCGCAGCTCATGCGACATGTTCGCCAGGAACTCCGACTTCATGCGGTTCGCGTCTTCGAGCTCGACGTTCTTTTGTTGCAACGTGCGTTCGAAGCGCTTCAACTCGGTCATGTCACGCGCAGCAGCGAACACGCCTTGCAGGCCTCGATCGCGGTCGTGAAAGGTGGTCGCATTGTACGAAACGACGGTCTCGGTCCCGGTCCGAGCGCGGGCCGTCAGCTCGTAGTTGGTGACCTTGCCCTCGTTCAGGACGCGCTGAATGGCGGCTTCTGCGCGACGCGGGTCGGTGAAGTAGTTCTTGAACGGGGCGCCGATGAGTTCATCGCGCGTGCAGCCGGTCAGGGCTTCGGTCTGCTTGTTGACGTCGGTAATGATGCCGCGCGGATCGGTGGTCATCAAAGCGTCGATGTTGGATTCGATCAACGAGCGCGTGTAAAAGTGCTGATCGCGAAGCCGCTGGTCGAGCTTGGCGCGCTCTTCTTCAATCTGCTTGCGCGCCGTGTTGTCCGTGCCAATCAGCAGGTAGCCGATGATGCCATCGCGGGCGTCGCGTAGCGCCGTCACCGACACCACGGCCGGGAAGCGGGTGCCGTTTTTGCGGATGTACGTCAGCTCGTAAATGTCCTCGATCCCGCGGGACGCCTTGAAGACGAGGGCCTCGAAGCCGGGCGCGATCGGCGTCGAAAATTCGAGGCTCAAAGCGCTCGCTCGAGACACCACCTCTTCCGGATCCGAGATGTGCGCGGGCGTGATCTGATTCAGAACGTCGGCCGCCGCATAACCCAACATGCGCTCGGCGCCGACATTGAAGATCTGAATTACCCCCCGCGCGTCCGTCGCAATGCTCGAGAAGTTGGCGCTATTGAAGATCGCGCGCTGGAGGGCGCTGGCTCGAACTCGGAGCAAAGCCTCGGAGGGCCGATCATCGATGATTTCGGAATCGCGTTCGTCGAGAGATCCAGTCACGTATCTCCAATGCTGATCTGCAACCGCAAGGTGCAGACGTTCTCCCTTGTGCAATTCCCTGTCCCGCACAAATAGCGGACAAAGTGTCTGCGCTCGTCGCCGAATGTGTGGCAGCCGTGCGCCGCGTGGGGCGATCGTGCCGCTACGGCCCGTCGGCTTTCAGAGGGAAAGCCGCGACCCGGGGACCGAACTCGACTGGAAAGTGGGGCCGACCCAATTCAATCCGCAGGGCAACCACCACCGGTCGCCGCGCTGTGCGGAAGGCAAGCAGTAAGCCGACGCAATGCGTGGGCTACGGGCGCGCGCTGACCCTACGGCGTCGCACGCGCTCCTCGGGAGCGACACGCACAATCGCTTTGCTAATCGGATCTCGATAGCGCACCTGGCGTATCAAAAACCGACCCTGTTGACGCCCAGCTGGAAAAAGCAGCCGCTCTTGGCGTAAGAGGCCCGAAGGTTGCTCGATCTCCAAATCCCGCCAGGTGTTCAGATGCTCGGGTGGGGTCTCGTATCGCCCGAGGAAGAACTCGAACACGCTGGAACCTTGCGACGTGAAAAACGCCGCGAACACGGCGGCCCAGAAAACCAGCGCAGTGAAAACGACGAAGAAAGCCAAGCCCAAAGCCTACTAGCGCTCTCCGCGGTAGGCAGCAATCGCGCGCGCCCGAATTCGCGCTAGCGCCACGAGGGCTCGGCCATCGCGCGCGAATAGTTCCGAGAGATCCCCGCTCAGAACCAAATCCAGACGGGAGGTGCGGACATTGGCGCGCACGTCGCGGACTTCTTGCTGACCGTCCAAGTAGTAGACGCGGACCACCGCGTCGTCGTCGGGGTGTGATTCGCCATGGACGATCAGGGCCGCAAGCAGGCGTCGAACGAGGTCGCGACTTTCCGCCATGCTGTTGTCCCTTCCCGACTCGCGCGCACCAATCCCGCGAGCCGAGCGGCAGATCGAACAGCCAATGGCCTGACGAGGGCAGCTGTTCGTTACGCGGCGAGCGCCAACCACGAGGCCGAACCGTGTCGAGTTACCCACAATTTCCAGCAATAGGTTCGCGTCACGCTTCCTAGCGCGTTCGGGCGAGCCTCTCCGGCCGTTCGCTCACGCTCATGCCACCTTTCGGGAAAGATCGAAGACTTTTGCCAAGAGCGGCTCGGCGTCCGCGGCAGCCTGGGGCTTGGCGAGCAGATAGCCCTGCGCCTGATCGCATTGGAGGAGGCGAAGCAGATGCGCCTGTTGGGTGGTTTCGACGCCCTCCGCGATGACCTTCAAGTCGAGGGCATGGGCGAGAGAAATGATCGTCGTCACGATTGCCATCTCTTGCGGCTCGTCAGCCATACGGCTTACGAATGAACGATCGATCTTGAGCGCGTCGATGGGCAAACGGCTGATGTAGCCAAGCGACGAGTAGCCGGTGCCAAAGTCGTCGATGGATACACCCAGGCCGGCTTCCCTCGCTCGACGCAGCTTCTCGACGTTGCCGCCCAGATCGGCCATCAAAACGCTCTCGGTGATCTCCAAGTCCAGGCCCGCGCTGGACTGTGGATACTGCTTGAGCACCGACTCGAGGACGCGTACGAAGTCCGGTTGTCCTAGCTGGAGTGGTGATACGTTTACCGCGATGCGGGGAGGAGATAGCCCGCGCCTCGTCCAGTCGGCGTACTGCATTGCAGCGCTCTCCATGACCCACTTGCCGACCTCGACGATCATACCCGTCTCCTCCAGCAACGGGATGAACAAACCTGGGGGAATCAGCTTCCCGTCACGGCCCATCCAGCGGATGAGCGCCTCGAAGCCGACCACGTTGCCAGACTTCATCGCTACTTTGGGTTGGTAGTGAAGCACGAACTCTTGCTGCTCGATCGCGTTGCGTAGCCGCGTCTCGAGGCTCAAGCGTTCCGCGCCACTCTGATTCATGTCCGGCGTGTAGAACAGCCATCGCTGCGAACTCTCCTTGGCGCGCTTCAACGCAGCTTCGGCCTTGGCTAGCAAGCTGTCGCTGTCGCTTCCGTCGCCGGGGTAGCGCGCGACGCCGGCACGTGCGGACAGGCGCAATTCAATCCCCGCGATGTTCGCGGATTGACCGAGTGACGATAATGTTCGGGATACCCAATCGCTGACGTCCGGTAAAGCGACGCAGATAGCGAACGTGTTGCTCGAGTAGCGCGCGACGGCAAACTTTCCCTCGGCCGCGGTCGTCAGCCGCTGCGCGATCTCCGTCAGCACGCGATCACCGGCGCGCCGGCCCACCGTGTCGTTGACGTGTCGAAAACGCTCCACGTCAATCAGCACTACCGCCAGTGATTCTTGGCTATCCGCGCAAGCCGCCAGTTGTTCGGTGAGACGCTCCTCCAACAGGGTGCGGTTGGCAAGGCCGGTTAGCTCGTCGTAATAGGCGAGGAAATCCAAGCGTTGTTTTTGGGCGCTGTGCTCGAGGGCAAAGCCGATATTGTCCCCGAGCTCGGTCAGCAGCTTGAGCTGGTCATGATCGAAGAAACCAACGCGATCGGCGAACAAGGCAAGCCAACAGTCCACTTGGCCAGCGACCACGACGGGAACGACCGCAAGCGCTTGATATCCTGCTTCGAGCAGAGAGCTCCGCAGATCGCTGACCATGTCTTCGGTGTCGAGCGCGTTGACGACCATCGGGGGGTGCGCCGAGCGTTCGACCCTGCCGTCGTGGCGCTGACTTTCGGCGAGCAACCAATCCCCGACCCTCTCACCTAGTGCGGAGCGCGCACCGGCGCGGGCGACCACGTGCCCGTCGTTGCTGAGCCGTGGTTGTACCGCCACAGCCAGCGAGAGCTCGCCGACGCGCACGGCTATGTCGCACGCCTCCATCAGCAGTTCTCGACGATCGTGAACACGCAAAATCATGGAGTTGATTCCACTCAAGATCGCGTGCGTACGCGTCAAGCTGCGAATTCGTGCTTCCTGGCTCTTGCGTTCGCTAATGTCGGTGAACGAGCCGACCAAACGAGTCGCCACGTTGTCCGCATTCCAAACGGCCTGCGCGCTCACCTCGAACCAGCGGTATTCTTCTTGCTCGACACGCGCCCGCAACTCGAGCGCCCGCAGCGGCGTGCGGTCGTGCAGGTGCTGCTCGATCGCTTGCTGGAGGCGTTGGGCATCGTCCGGGTGCACCCGCTCCGATAAATCCTCACCGCGAAGCGCGCCGCCAGCGATCATCGCGACCAGGCTCGGGGAATGCTCAATCGTGTTCTTCCGCAGATCCCAATCGAATAAACCTGCGCTCGACGCCAAAAAGGTCAAGCGCAGCTGCTCTTCGCGCATCCGCAAGGCCTCCTCCATCTCGAAGCGACTGGTCACGTCACGCGAAATGCCAACCACGCCGATGGCTTCGCCAGAACGATCCAGAATCGGCGCCTTGGTGGTCGAATACCAACGCGCCTCGCCTTTGACGGTGAAGCGCGAAATGGAATCGCGCACGGTCCGCTTGCTGCTCATGATCTCGCGCTCGAGGCGCTCGGTGTCGGCGGCGGCCTCGATACCGGGCCAGATTTCGGTCAAGCTCCGGCCGAGCACCGGTCCCGGGCCGAGCGAGGACACGATGGCTAGCGACGCTTCGTTCACGCGCTCGAACTTGAGATCGCGATCCTTGAAAAAGATCGCATCTGGCACACTGCGCATCAGGTCTTCGAGCAATTGACGCTCGCGAGCGAGCTCCCGCGTCAGGCGGAAATGCTCGGCCGCTCGCTGAATCTTCACCCGCAGATCTTCTGGGTCCCACGGTTTGGTGACATACGCGAAGATCTGTCCATCGTTGACCGCCCGAATCACGGCCGTCAGGTCCGCGAACCCGGTCGACAAGATGCGCTCGGCCCCGAATCGAGCCCGGAGGTGCTGGAACAGCTCGTCCCCCTTCATCTTGGGCATTCGTTGGTCGGAGACGACAACCGCGATGTTCGGGTCGTCCTCTACGACCCGAAGCGCTCGCTCGGCAGACTCCGACTTCAGGACCAAAAATTCATCGGACAGCAGATCCTCGAGTGCAACGAGCACCTGCGGTTCGTCGTCGACTACCAGGATCGTCTCGCGTGCCAAAGCATGGTTCATGTGACGTCTCCCCAATCTAAAGAGTAACACGGCAGCAATGCCGCGTTCGATAGGCTTCAGAGTACGAGCTCGAGCGCGCCCCACGCGCGCCTCCACCTGCGCACGTCCTCCCACGAGCACTCCTGTGGCATTGTGGAAACTGTAACCTCTGGATTTGAGTACTGAAGCTGCTGGTCAATCGTGAGTCCGAGCGTTACCCCTGGCTCGGTAACAATCGGTAAGAATTGCGATGGCTCTCAGGGATTGCATGGTGGCCCACACCCGTCATGTCCCGTCGCTGCACATTGAGTAGCGACGCCGAGACGGCGGACCTCGTCCAGTCACCCCGTCACCGCTCAGCCCTCGGGCAGTCGTTCGCTGCTGCGTTCCGCGGGGCTCGTGACCATCGCTCTCTCCGACGCAAACGAACCGCGCGAACGAACCGTGCAAACGAACCGTGCAAACGAACCGTAACGGTGAGTCGATGGAGACTGCGACGCTGAGTTCTCTCGAGCGGGTGAAGCCACCCACTGCGGCTTCAACGGATGGGATGAGCGGGCCGAGTGAGGCGCGCCAACTCGTGCATGCAAAAGAGCCTCAGCCTGCCGTGCTCAATCGTGGCCAACGTCGATTGAAGTACTCCGCGTGAGCATGATAGTTTGAGCGACAGCGGCTGGGCGCGCGGCTCAAGGCACGCCATGCGACGGGTGACGACTGGCTGAGTTCGGCGATCCCACTATCCCCCAGTCTCAGCGTAGTTGCCGCCTCTCCTGAACCCGATCTCAGGGGAGTTTTTGGGATCCACTCGGGGGGCGCGTCGGATCGGCAATGAAGTATT